>FZPS01000099.1_pt315 | contig 162592 bp, 158 predicted proteins | sample 1817821 | NCBI WGS metagenome assembly FZPS01 (sample SAMEA104158645, study PRJEB21678) | metagenome | place: Germany | collected 2015-04-21 | reverse complement strand
ATCTGGAGTTCAGCAAGTGGGTAAACATCTTCTATGATGAGCAGTTGACAGCGGCGTTAATCGACCGCCTAGTGCATCACAGTTACCTGCTTATTTTTGATGGGCAAAGTTACCGGATCAAAAATTCTTTAATGAAAAACTACACGTAAATTTCCCTGGGTGGCTGCTGCAGAAGGTGTCTGCAAAAACAGGGAAAAAGTACTTGCAAAAAACATTCAAGTTGTTCTGATCTAAGTTTTGACTAAGAATATTGACTATTGATGTTCTTACTAATCAAAGTAAGAATTATGGATCAAGGATGTAGCCTAGTTAATTTCATTTACATGCCTTATTAAGACAGATAAAACCTTTCTCTTCCATCTCATTAACAACACTGCTTATGTAACTTATCTCAAAATGAGGTTTAAGGTTGTGGATGAGTTTAATAAAATCGTCGCGACTTTGCTGTATTTTGTTAAATTGCGATTCCCTATCAGCATAGATAATGGTCGATCTGAGTTCCAACTCCCTGGTGTTATAAGCACCAAATTCATTAACTGCTGCATCCAATTTTGATTCGGCACAGTGGATAGCATTAGCCGCTTTCTCACGAAAAAGATGATTGTCGGGCCCGGGTTTAATTATGTAACCCTTTGTTTCTGAATTAACAAAGCATATATCCAAGCCGCCATGATGTTCGATGATCTTTAAATCCCTGGACAGATCAAAACTATAAGGGCCGTAAGTGTAAAAACTATATTCGTAACCATAATCAACAGTATAGACTGCTTGCAAAAGATAGATCATTTTCTGAATGGCTGTCTTCCCAAATTGGGGTGAGATAGCTTGCATGCGTACTGTTAACTCCACGATTAAGCCATAACGCTCCCAGGGATAACCCTCCATACCCATTTCTTTTAGCCCTCCCCCGATAATTCACTCAGTAATTTATCTCTATAATTCTCTGCCTGTTCCCGGACCTCATTGTCAAAAAACTATAGGGGTATGTTGAAAATAGACCTGTGTAAACATCATATAGCGAGCAAGGATTAAGCCTTCCACTGCATGCCCGCCGCTTTCTTTTACAACCAGGATAGGCGCGGCAGTGTCCGGATCCGGCTTTACCAGTATTGTAACTAAAATCCTGTCAAGATCAAAACGGCCGTAGGCAACACCGATATGATGAGAATCCCTCAGTAAGTAGTCTGCCCTATCCGCATCCAGTTGGCTGTCAATGATATTGCGCCATAAAAGGAGTTCTCTACCCAAGCTGGGAATACCTTTAAGAAAATTGGCAACAGTATGAGCCTTAATCTCATATTTATTAAGTGGATGAAGTTCAATAGTATCTTTCAGCATCAGCTCAACGATTGCTGCCGAGTAATCTTCGTGTTTGTACGGTTTAGCCTTCTCTTTGTTCAGGAGCATCAGACCCTCACCCGCATGAGAAAAAGGAGAATGCCCCAGATCATGAAGCAGCGCTGCCAACCGGACTATTGTTCTCGCCCTTTCAAAATCCTCATCACTGTAGTTCAGAAGTTCCTTGAGATAGCGCTTCTGTCTATTCACGATCTGGTCAAACATTTTTGTTGCTACATGCATTACACCAATGGAGTGTTCAAATCGAGTGTGTGTAGCACCTGGATAGACCATTTCTGTTAATCCAAGTTGCCTGATACGTCGCAGGCGCTGGAAAACAGGATGGTTGATAAGCTCCCTTTCCCATTCATTAAATTGAATAAAGCCATGGATTGGGTCCCTTATCTCATACAGCTTATGCATGGATCACCTCGGATATTTAGGACAACCTTGCTTCTATTGTATTTTTTCTATCGGCATTACAGACTCTTACAACATTTACGATAAATTCACAAGATATCACTGCACAAAAATTTTGACATTACAAATTATCGCAAAAATAGCCTGCTTTTCCGAATCCAGTTTTGGCTAGCGAATATGCTTCGCCACAATAGAGGCTGCTGCTCCGAATCCTTTTACTCTTTTGATTTATCTTCCCGGTCGGCGCGGGTTATTAAGACGCTGAGCAGGGCTTGCCAGTGACTGGCCTGCTCCATGGCGTGGCGGTATAGAAAGGAATCAGTTTTATATTCTCCCTCGAGAAAATTGACCAGGTGAACCGGTTCTGAAGTGTCTTCTGCCGATAGAATATCCCGGTAGGGAACAACCCTGGTCTTAACCCTGTCACCACAATGCTTTAGCAAGTAAATATTATTGCCGCTATCATCTACGGCAATGGCCGTATTGCCGCTGTCATCCAGGTACGATTGTGACACTATAAAACCGGCCAGATTGCTTAACGCTTCCGCCAAGGCTTTTCTTTTCTGGGAGGTGTTGTAGACTGTCCCAACAGTAATGCCAATTGCTATAATGAAAAAAATTAAGATAAACCATAACAAGCTGCATCACCCTAATTTAATATAATTCTTTCCGAACTTCGGAATAACAAGCAAAAAGGTTAACGTTTTAAAAGGAGACTACAATTAACAGCATGGCGAGCATACTATCCTAAATTGAGTAGAGTGCTAATGCCGGAGGGGCAGCTCTTGTATTTAGCCTCCTCGGACTAGCCCTCTCCCACCAGGGGAGAGGGCTTTTTTTGATAGCTAGGCATGGTATGGCGCTTAAGCCTTCGGAAGACGCTTGTGAGCTATGATAAAGCCGATGCCGGCCAGTATTGCCGTCAGCGCACCGATGGCAGCAGCTATGCCAATATCCCCAAACATCATTGAAGCCATGAAAATGCCCGCACATCCCAGTATCAGAAGAAGAATGGCAATTACCAGCATTATTTAGGCCTCCTTCCCTTCTATTTAGTCCCGGTGTTTAATGTTCAAATGTCACCTTTATCCAGTTGGAATCGAAGATGGTGTCCCAGCTGTTCATGTCAAAGATGTGGAATTTAAATTCCAGCTCATCTATCCGGGTGATACCGTTGTCACTCAAGTCGGTTTCGAGAAATGTAATGGTGTCGTATGCTTTTTTCCCGGCCAGCACGTCGCAGGAGAAAATGGGCTCGATCATGAATCCGTTCACAGACATGTCTCTGATCTGGATGGTGGCATCCGTATTGCTGTTGTTCTCAATGTAGACGTAGATATCCGCACCCCAGAAGCTTTCTTCGCTGTCGATATATTTGATTACAATTTTAAAGCCGTTCTGGTCAAGCGCCAGATATCCGCTGTCGTCGTATTCCTGGGTAGATGACTCAGCTGCTGAGGTAGTAATTACAATCGGTTCTGAATCAAAAATCGTATCCCAAGACTCGGCATCGAATACATGAAATTTAAACTCTATCTCCCGGATAATCTCTATCCCTGCTGCCTCAAGCTCAGATGACATGAAGGTGATCTCATCGTGGGCCTGTTTCCCGGCTGTCACATCGCAGGAAAAGATGTAGTCCACCATGATGCCGTTAATCGCCAGGTCCCGCACCTGGATGGTCACGGAGTCGTCACGATTGTTTGCCACATGAACTTTCAGAGACGGCCCCCAGATTCCATCCAAGGCCAGCGACTTGACTGTGATTTTTATCCCGTCACGATCCATAACCACCTGCTCATCTACTGTAACCGGGGATGATTTGCCATTCGTTTCGATATTGCTTACATTCCTGTTTTCTTTTGCAGCGTCATCCCCCGGCGCACAGGACAGGGATAAAAACATACAGAGGCATAAAAGAATCACTAAACAAAATCTCTTCATAATCAATTCCTCCTTGACAAAATGCTTGAGTGATGCCTGCGGCAGCCCCTTGCGGGTAAAGTAGCAGAGGAGCTGCTCAATGATCTATCTCTTCCAGAACATCGGGGTAAACGATGGCCTGGATAAGCTCTCCCGTGGCTGCGTCTTCGATGTTGATGGTCACCTTGATGTTTTCGGCCTTGACACCGTCAAAGAGCTGGTAGTACATGGCCAAGAAGCCCAAGCCGAAGATGGCGAAGTGGTCAAGGCTGTTTTCAAAGACTTCCCTCTCCACCACCATGGTAATGGCGGTTAAATCCCGGTTGCACCTGACGTCACTTATGGAGATGAAATCGCCGCCGCATTTGAGGTCTTCAACGGCCCGGTTGAAGTCTTCCCGCAGCTCCTGCATCACCTGCCTGTGGACGGACCGGGACATCTTGTAGGTAACCGACCCGTCGCTGTTTATGACCACTTCCTTAATCCCTTTTTCCTTGGCCTCTTTGGTTAAGGTTTCGGCATCCTCCAGCTCAACCATTGAAGCCGGCAGGGTGACGGTTACATCAAAAAGCCCTTTTTCAACGTCTATGGTTTCGCCGGAGGCCTGGGGATCAGTGTCCTTCCCTCCAGACGGTCCAGGATCACCGCATCCAGGCAGCAGCAGTAAACATGAAATAATTAGAATAATCGCGAGCCGCTTCATCTTTAAACACCTTCTTTGGATATTGATATTTATAAGTGCTCCCAACTCCGAGATCCTGAGCAGAAAACGGACCCACTGACATATGACAGGGGCGATAACCAGCATCATCATCATCATAATGTTGCGGGCAAAAGACCGGGTTCGCCTTCAGGATGAGAAGGGCAGGAGCCGGGATTTGTCCTCAGGTTGACAAAATAGGGAGCCCGTGGAAATATCATAGCAAATTGTTGTGACATGATAATGTCACACGCAAGCATATTGTAGAATTTTATCGTTAGTTAGAAGAGAATGAACAATCTGGTGGTTATTGTTTTTGGCGGTAATAGCGCAGCGTTTCCTGAAGGTTATTGATCAGCTGTTCTCTTAGCCAGGCCGGTTCCAGCACTTCCACGGCGTCGCCCCAGCTCATCAGCCAGGGGATCATCTCCTGCGCCGCGGTGAGGCGGTAAACGACCTCGAGCTCTCCGCCGGGCAACTCTTTCGCCTGCTGGCTTTCATGAAAGAGGTTGTGCCTGAAGCGCTCCGCGGGGCCGGCGCGCACTTTAAGGCGCACCCTTTCCAGCTCCCCGGATTCATCATCCGTCCAGGTGCCCCAGACATCTTGATAGGCTTCTTTCAGCGAAAAGCCGGGAGGCATGCGGTAAAAGCTGTTCTCGATAACCTCAAGTTCCTTGATGTTCAGGAGAAGAAAAACGCGCCTCTGCCGGCGCTGGGTGCAGCGGCCGGTGAGGTACCAGTTGTTCAGGCGGCAGAGGAGACCGTGGGGCTCCACCACCCGCTCCGTAACGGCGCCGTCATAGGTGCGCAGGTAGCTGAGGCGCACTCTCTTTCTCTCCCGGATGGCCCGCAGTATCTCCCGGATCATGGCCTCGCTTTTCGCGGGATCGGCGGGAAAGGAGCCGGATACATGGACCATCTGCTCCAGTTCGCTTAATATGCCGGCAAAGGTGCTTAAACCGGATAAGGTATGACGAAAGATACTTTGCATGGCCGCCTCGATACTGCTTTTCATCGCTCCCCGCAGCTGGGGATACATGCCCAGCAGCAGCATGGTGGCGTCGTGAACGCCGGCCGACTGTTCAGCTATTTCACCGCGAAAAATATAATATGTCTTATGGCCGCACCTCCGGCCGCAGATAGCTTTCTCGCCAACAACAACTTCTTCCGCATCTTTTCCGGCCGGCACTTCTCCCGGATCTGGTGTTTCGCCGTAGCAAAGGGGATCAAAAAAGAGGTTCAGGCGCCTGATAAGGCGGTAGATGGTCCTCACAGAAGGATGCCGGTCGTTAATTTCCGCATAGGCGTCCTGCAACTCCTCCAGGGTGGCTCCCCCTGAGGGTGTTTTCTCAATGACGGTAATCAGTATTTTGACCAGCGTTTCCGGTAGGGTGCCGGTACGGGGATAGAGGGCCAATGTAGATACCGCCTTTCATCCGTTTATTTTTCAGATGACGGTGATATTAATTTTGGTCATGGTGGCGAGTTAATTAATGACAGTTATGGTTGAATTGTAGCATTTGTGAGTGACATATATGTGACGCATTAGTTGTAAAGACGGTTACTTTTGCCATACCTCTTTTGCAGGGCACTGAAACTTTTGCTGCAGAGCGCAACTACTCTGCCGGCGGTTCTCTGCCACCGGATCTTTTTTCAGCGTTGGTTAATATTTAGCATTTGCTTTTCTTAGTTCTACAATTAAACGATAGTTCCTCTATGCAATTGGGGTTCAAAACGGTTCGCATCCCCAGAGGCGCAGAGGCTCTTTTGGGACTGTAAATTCGCTGCTGTCATCTCAGCAAACAAAAGTTGGGAACTACAACCATTGCGGGTTCAGGCCGGGCATGCCCGGCCATCTATAGCAATCTGCGGCTGACGGGCGGGCACAAGGCCCGCCCCTACATTTAATTCCACTAAACAGCACAAGCTTACGGCGGCGGCAGGTTTACCTGCTCTCGTCAAGGACCAGCTTTATGGTTCTGCTTTGCCCATCCTGGTAGTGGTAATAGGTGATCGTGATCTCGTCTCCGGCCTGGTGCTGCTTCAAGATCTTTTTAAGCGCGCTCATGGAGGTCACTTCGCTGCCGTCAATGGCCGTAATGATGTCGTTTTTCTGCAGGCCCGCCCTGGCGGCGGCGCTTCCGGCAACCACATCGGTAATCAGAACCCCCCGGGGAATGTCGTAGAAACGGGCCGTCATTTCATTGATATCGGTGCCCCTAATACCAATGGCGGGGCGCCCCTTGACATAGCCGTAGGCGATGATGGAGTCGACAATGGGGCGCGCATAGTCGATGGGTATGGCAAATCCAATCCCTTCGACCTCCGTGGTGGCAATTTTAATGGTGTTAATGCCTATAACCTCGCCCCGCCCGTTGACCAGGGCTCCGCCGCTGTTGCCGGGATTGATCGCCGCATCGGTCTGGATGAGGCTGTCGGCGACGTTTTCCGCCTCCACTTTGCGCTCAATGCCGCTGATTACCCCGACGGTTACAGAGCCGGCCAGGTCCATTCCAAGGGGATTGCCAATGGCCATGGCGAACTCACCGGGGCGCAGGTTGCTCGATGAACCAAATTCCGCCACGGGCAGGTTGTCAAGATCGATCTTGATCACCGCCAGGTCATTTTGCTGGTCTCCACCGATATACTTTGCGGCGGCGGAGCGGCCATCGGCCAGGTATACCTCGATGTGGCCGCTTTCGCTTGAGGCATAGCCGCCCACTACGTGGTAGTTGGTGATGATATATCCTTCTTCATTGTAGATAATCCCCGATCCTTCGCTGACCTGCTGGTAGATTTGCGGCCCGAACCAGCCCGTCTCTTTAACCTGGGCAGTAATCTTGATGCCCACTACGGAGGCGCCTGCTTTCTCGGCTATTTCAGGCACGCTGAGGCCCTCAGTATTAGCCAGGTTGTAGACGGTAGCGGTTTTGCCCCCGCTGCCGCCGCTGTTGATCTGTTCCTGCAGCGCTTCAATGTGCCGGGTCAAGGTATCGATCTTCTGATCATAGTGCTGCTTGAAAAGGGCCATTGCCGCTGCGCTTCCCAGTATGACCACAAGGCAAAGAAGAAAGGCATATATTTTGGTTCCCCGGGCGCTGTTCCATCTGCCGGTCATCTCTGTCATCTCCCTTTTATTTATCTAAGATATACAAGACACAAGCCAGCATTAGCGGGCGGGCGTGGAAGCCCGCCCCTACGGCTAGAGCCAAAACGCCTTCTGCGGGGGAGATGCAGGCAGGAGTAAAAACCTGCTTCTTTAAATCCCCCCCGACCCCCCTTTAGGAAAGGGGGGAGTAGGTAGTGTTAATCCCCCACGGCCTTTGCAAAGGGGGGAGAATCCGGGCGGGCGTGGAAGCCCGCCCCTACGGCTAGAGCCGACATCCCTTTGAGGAGATACACACGCGGGAGTAGAACCCGCTTCTGTTAAATCCCCCCCGGCCCCCCTTTTGCAAAGGGGGGAGAATCCGGGCGGGCGTGGAAGCCCGCCCCTACGGCTAGAGCCGACATCCCCTTGAGGAGATACACACGCGGGAGTAGAACCCGCTTCTGTTAAATTCCCCCCGGCCCCCCTTTTACAAAGGGGGGAGTAGGTAGTGTTAATCCCCCACGGCCTTTGCAAAGGGGGGAGAATCCGGCACAAAGCCTTCTGCGGGGGGGTATGCAGGCAGAGTAAAAACCTGCTTCTTTAAATCCCCCCCGACCCCCCTTTAGGAAAGGGGGGAGTAGGTAGTATTAAATTCCCCCCGGCCCCCCTTTTGCAAAGGGGGGAGTAGGTAGTGTTAATCCCCCACGGCCTTTGCAAAGGGGGGAGAATTAAAAATTCCCATACCCATCGTTAGTGAACAAAGGATCTTCAGGTCGGGATGATCCGCTTAATTTAATATTAATGCGATAAAAACAAAAAATCAACGGAAGTCGAGGGCAATAAGTAAGGAACTGGGAGCAGAAGGCAATCTAGCCGGAGAGATTTTAGTCCAGCCCGGGCAGCTCCACGGGGAGGCGGCCCCGCGGGGCCAGGGTGCCCTTTAGAACTTCGGCGAGAGCCTGCATGGAGACGCCGGTATGGCTGTAGGTGCAGAGGCAGGCGCCGGCGCGTGGAACGGCCAGAAGATCGTAAGGCGAGGAAAGAGCGAGCAGAACCAGCTCTGTCTCTTCAGCCAGGGTGTTTAACAGGTCGATCCAGGGGGGGTAGCGCCGCAGGTTGGAAGTGCCGGCCAGGACTAAGGCGGAACCGCGCAGTGAATCGAGGAGCTTCTCAATTTCAGCGCCGGATGCGCCAAGCGGCAGCAGGCGCGGCTGGAGAAAGGGGCATTCCTCCACCAAGGGAGCCAGGGCCCTTTCCAGTTCGGCCGGCCAGATCAGCGGAATAGTTTCCTGGGGGGAAAGCGGAATTAGAGAAGCGCCATCGCGGACCAGGGTAATGCTTTCCCGGGCGATCCGCCGGGCCAGCTCCAGGTTTTCAGGCGAAGCCAGGGAAGAAAGGTTTTCCCGGCGCGGCAGGGGATCGTCGAGAATGCCGTATTCTTTCTTCGAGGCGAGGATCCTTTTTACCGACTGCTCGAGCCGCTCGAGGGTGATCATCCCCTCGTCCACCGCTTTTTTCAGCGCGTCAAAGATTCTCCAGCTGTCGCCGGGCTCGACGCCGCTCCAGGGGCCGAATAGGATCAGGTCCACGCCGGCCTGGAAGGCCATCACCGCCGCCTCCTCCAGGCCCCAGCGGCCGCTGATCGCCCCCATGCTCATGGAATCGCTTACCACCAGGCCGTCAAAGCCCATCTCATCCCGCAGGTAGCGGACCGCCTGCGGGGAGAGGCTGGCGGGCAGCTCGTCGCTGCCGGTAAGCCCGGGAACGAGGATATGGGCCAGCATCACCGCGGGAACGCCCGCATCGACCATGGCCTGGAAAGGAAACAGCTCCAGCTCCCTCAGGCGGGAGAGCCCGTGAGGGATCAGCGGCAGCCCGTAATGGGAGTCCACGTCGGTATCGCCGTGGCCGGGAAAATGCTTCGCTGTGGCGATGACTTTTTCATGGCGGTAAGGAACAACCATGGCCCGGCCCAGCCGGGCCACCTCCTGCGGATTGGAGCCGAATGAGCGCACCCCGATAACGGGGTTGTCCGGATTGTTGTTCACGTCGACCACCGGGGCAAAGTTAAAGTTGATCCCCAGGATGCGCAGCTCCCGCGCGGTTACGGCGGCGCTCAAGCGGGCCAGCTCTTCGCTGCCGGTGGCCCCCAGGGCCATATTCCCGGGGAAAAGGGTGACCCCTTCGGTCAGGCGGGCCACGGCGCCGCCTTCCTGGTCTACGGCAATAAAGAGGGGCACCATGCCGCTGTCGAGGGCGGCCCTCTGGATCTGCCCGGTCAAGCCGGCCACCTGGGCGGGGCTTTCAATATTGCCGGCGGCGCTGAAGAGGATGACTCCTCCCAGGGGCAGTTCCTGCAGCTCTTCTGCAAGCGCAGGACTGAAATCCGGCCCGCTGAAGTAAGCGATAATTACCTGGCCGATTTTCTCCTCCAGGGACATATTACGGATAATTTCTGCCACTTCATCCTCCACCCGGCCCGGCTCTCTATTTTCACCTGCGGATCTTCTAAAATATTCAAATGTCAACAGGGCCGCCGCCAGTATGAGCAATAAAAGAATTAAAATCAGCAATATCCGGGGCCGTTTCCTGCTCAATGACAAATCTCCTTTTCATTTACCGCCTTATTTTGCCACGCGGCCTAACAAAACTGCCGCCGATTCCAAGATCTGCTCATATTATAAACATTAACCCGCTGATTTACCATGACCCTGCAGGAAAGATAAGGCAACAACCGGCAAGCCATGGCCGATAAAAGAGATTGTGACGCCATCTATCCGGGCGTTGCTGCGGCGCCTGTTGTCTGCCGGAAATCAAGCTGTTATAATGAAAGCACATTAAGCTGCAGGCAAAAAGGAGAAAAACATGTTCATCTCTATTATGTTCTAGGGCATAAGTTTCCCAGGGATATCTTACCCGACAACGAGACGACAAAATTCGGCAGGGGTAGGTATACCCCTGTCTTTATATTTTAGAGGTGATCATGATGACAATTCTTCTTGAATCCGCCAGGCTATGCAAAGAATATAACGGCCGCCCCGTATGGAGCAATCTCACCTTCCAGCTAGCCGCAGGCGAAAAGGTCGGGCTGATCGGGCGCAACGGCAGCGGCAAAAGCACCCTGCTGAAGATCATCGCCGGGCAGGAGAGGCCCACGGAAGGGGAGCTGCATCTCTACCTGCCGCCGGAGAAGGTGGGGTACCTGCCCCAGGAGCCGGTACTGCCCCGCGGCTTGAGTGTGCAGGACTACCTCTCTGGGAAGGAGCTGCCGGAAAAATGGGTGCTGCAGAAGCATGTGGAAATACTCGGGCTGGGAGGCATAGAGGCGGCCCGGGGCACGGAGATGCTCAGCGGGGGAGAGAAAAGCCGCCTCAGCCTGGCCCGGCTGGCGGCGCAGCAATGCGAGCTGCTGCTCCTAGATGAGCCCACCACTCACCTGGACGCCCGGGGGCTGGAATGGCTGGAAGAATACCTGCAGGGATTCCCCGGGACGGCGCTGATTGTTTCTCACGACCGCTATCTGCTGGATATGATTGCCGGGCGGATATTGGAGCTGGAGCGGGGTTCAATCCGCTCTTACCCGGGCGACTACTCCGCTTATGCCCGGATTAAAAACGAGGAAAAGAAAGCGCAGTGGAAAGCATACCGGGAACACCGCAACAGGCACAGGCAGTTAATGGCCGCCGTAAACCGCAAAAAGGAGTGGGCCCGCCGGGCGGCGGCGGCATCTTCACCGCGCACTCCCTACCTGGCGGCCAGGGCCAAAAAGGTGGACCGGACGGTCAAGGCGCTCCGGCAGCGGCTGGACCGGCTGGATGAAGGCTCTCCCCGCAAGCCCTGGGAATACCGCCGGCTGCGGCTGGATTTCTCCGGCAGTGAGAAAACAGGCAGGAAGATCATCAACGCCGAGGGGCTCGGCCACTCATTCAATGGACGCACTCTCTTCGAAAATCTCACTTTTACAATCTTCAGCGGTGAAGCCGCGGTCTTGATCGGCCCCAACGGCGCCGGCAAAACAACCCTTCTGCGGCTCATTCTCGGTGAATTGAAGCCGGCCCAGGGAAAGGTCAGCCTGGCTTCATCGGCCCGCCCCGGCTACCTGGGACAGGAGTTTGACATCCTGGACCCGGAGCTGACCGTGCTGGAAACGGTGGCCGCAGCCGGGGAGACGGACGGAACCGCGGCGCGCCACCTGCTGGGGGCCCTTCTCTTTACCGGCGAGCATTTCCACCGGAAGGTGGCCACCCTCTCCGGAGGAGAGAAGAAGCGGCTGATCCTGGCTACCCTGCTGGCCCGCCGGGTCAATCTTTTGATATTGGATGAGCCGACCAACCATCTCGATATCGAGTCGCGTGAAGCGATGGAGGCGGCGCTGGGTGAGTTTGAGGGGACCATTCTTGCCGTAAGCCATGACCGCTACTTTCTGCACCGCCTTTCCGACCGGGTTCTCCACCTGGAGGCGGGAAGGCTGGTCAATTATCCCGGTTCATACGGGGAGTATCTTGACAGCTTGAGTCAGTCCGGCAAAGGCAACCCGGAGGAGATTCTTCTCCTGGAGAACCGCCTTTCTTACCTTTCAAGCAGGCTCAATGAGCTGGCCGCGCCGGGCGGCGCCGGGTCCCCGGAAGAGATGGAGCAGGTGAACCGGGAGTTTATAGAGATTAGCCGCAAGTTGCAGAGATTGAGAGCTGACTCGTAAGTGTCATCGAGCAAAGAAGATAAAATCCCCCCCCCCGGCCCCCCTTTGGAAAAGGGGGGCGCAATAATTTCACCCCGGCCGGAGAGCGGAGTTTTGCGGGCGGGTACGGCTTCGGGCCGGGCATGCCGGCCCCTACAACTGGGCGAGAAGATAGGATTATAAGAATATAGCGGGAAGCAGAAAATAGCAGGGTGGCAAAAAAGGGCTGCCCTTTGAGGACAGCCCCAGCTCATCCGGCGCTTATTGCGCTTTGGCGTGGGTTTCGCGCAGCTGCTTCTTGTTAAATTTGCCGACGCTGGTTTTGGGGATCTCATCCAGGAAAAGGATCCGGTCGGGAATCCACCACTTGGCCACCTTGTCTTTGAGAAAGTCGAGGATGTCTGCCTCGGTAACCTCTTCGCGGGCTGTTTCTTTCAAGACGACACAGGCCAGCGGCCGCTCGACCCATTTCTCATGGGGAACGGCAATCACCGCCGCTTCGACCACTGCGGGGTGGGCCATGATCGTATTTTCCAGGTCGATGGAGGAGATCCACTCGCCGCCGCTCTTGATCAGGTCCTTGGCCCGATCCTGGATATGGATGAACCCTTCTTCGTCGATAGTGACGATATCACCGGTATGGAGCCAGCCGTCTTTGAAGCTTTCGGCGCTTCTCTCGGGATCCTGGTAGTAGGAACCGGCAATCCAGGGTCCTTTAAAGCAGAGCTCGCCCATCTCTTTGCCGTCCCACTTCACTTCAGCCCCGCTCTCATTGATTATTTTCATCTCGATGCCGGGCACCACCAGCCCCTGCTTTTCCTGCTGGGCATAACGCCGATCGGGCTCCCATTCGTCCATGTAGCTTTTTAGCTCGGAGATCAGGACCACCGGGGAGGTTTCGGTCATGCCGTAGCCGTGCAGCACCTTGATCCCGAAATTCTCATTGAAAGACTTGATCAGCGACTTGGAGATGGCGGAGCCGCCGTTGACGATATAGCGGACGCTGCTGAAATCGTAGCGGGCGCCGCCCTGCAGGTGCTGGTGGAGACCGATCCAGATTGTAGGCACCCCGATAGGGAGGGTTACTTTTTCCGCTTCAATGAGCTTGCAGATCGCTTCCGGTGTAAGCACCCTCCCCGGCAGAACCATCTTTGAGCCCATCCAGACCCCGGCAAAGGGAATCCCCCAGGAGAGCACATGGAACATGGGGACAACGGGCAAAATCGCGTCGCGCTCGCGGACGCCCAGGGTGTCGGGCAGCGCCACCATCATACCGTGCAGGTAGATGGAGCGGTGGGTATAGATTACCCCCTTGGGCGGCCCGGTAGTGGCGGTGGTGTAGCACATGGCCGCCGGAGAATTCTCGTCGAGGTCATCGGGGAAATCAAAGGAAGCCGGGGCTTCCGCAAGCAGCTTTTCATAACTGAGCGCGTTGGGCAGCTTTATTTCGGGCAGCTCTTCTTTATCGGAAAGGATAATATATTTTTCCACGGTGGGCAGTTTATCGGCGATCCCGGCCAGGAGGGGCGCCAGGTCTTCATCTATAAAAATAACCCTGTCGGCGGCGTGGTTGATCACATGCACCAGCTGCTCGGGAAAGAGCCGCAAATTGATCGTATGGAGCACCGCGCCGCTGCAGGGGACGGCAAAATATAGCTCGAGATGGCGGTGGTTGTTCCAGGCAAATGTGCCAACCCTATCTCCGGCTTTAATCCCCAGCGAGGTTAACACATTTGCCAGGCGGCAAACCCGTTCATAGAACTGGCCGTAATTCAAGCGGTGATCCCGATCCAGGCAGCGCGAAAAGATCTCTTTTTGGGGAAAGAGCTTCCGCGCCCGGTCCAGCATGGTTGTAATCAAGAGGGGATGGTCCATCATCATCAGTCTTCCCTGCTCCCCGCATGTGAAGCAGGTTAGCACCTCCTTATAAAATTGATTTAGACAAAATGAAGCTGGAAATTTTCAGTGAGGCGAGCACCTCCTTCCGGAAACCAACCAAGTAGCTTGAATATATCATATTTTTAAAAGATTGTAAATATTCATTAATCAGGAGCCTTGCTCCGGTTAAAACGAAAAGCGGCATATGAGGGATTTCAGTACATGAAAAAGCCGTCTGCATAAAGCAAAACGGCCTGGTTAATATTGAGACCAGGTTATTTATTTACAGGGATCTGCTTTCGGAAAAGATCAAGCCGGGCCGGGTACTATCCGGCAGCGGCATTATTTACCGGCTGTCCCTAGCGGCTTACCTGCCGCAGGGGAGGCGCATCATGCTGCTTTTCTTTTTCTTCTGCAGTGATCCGGCGGAGTTCCTTAATCACATCATAAAGCGGGTCTGCGTCCCAATCGTCCGGGTAAATATTAGCCCGCATATTTTCCAGCCTGGAAATAAGAGTGTCGATCTTATCAACCAGTGAATTCCCCATTAGTTTCTCCTCGTTCTAATTTACTTTATCTTATGCTGCTCCGGTTCTGGAAGTCACCAAAGTCAAGCTGTCCGCCGCTCCCCGGTAGCCGCATATTGCCCGCCAAATCCCGGCAAAGGATTGTTTTTTACGTATATTACTACAACAAAGCGTCAAATCCTGCCGGAAATTTATCCAAGCCGCGCTAAAACGTTACACCAAAGGCTGCAAAGAATTATATTTGCCCGGGAAAAGACCCGAAAATATTTATGAGGGAGCATCGCAGCCGGTTGTCAACTCCGGACGGCCAATTTTAAAAGATCGGGAGATTTATCTAAAGAATGGCTAAATATGCTTATAAATGCCATACTTTACATAGAAGGGAAAAAGGTCTCCCGTGCAGAATTATATATTAACCCATATTCTGACATGGGAGGCGAAAAATGATGTCCAACCTTGTGTTCCAAGGCGATCTTAGCCCCTCTGAACTGGATATGGTGGAACAGTTATTCAGGATACGCAAAAAAAAGCCGCTCATCGCCTGGCTCCTTTGGCTCTGTACCGGAATTTTCGGTGGGCACAGGTTTTACTTAAGAGATCCCCTGGGCGGCATGATCATCTTACTTTTTAGCGCACTGACCGCAGTTTCTTACTTTTACCTGGCAGAGGCGTCCTTGACGGTAGGCCTTCTTCCCTTTTATATTACCGGGGGTTTTCTCGCCCTGCTGCTCTTCATTGATGCCTGCACTTTATCCGGTAAAATCCGCCGTACCAACGGCCAGATAGAAGCAAAAATTATTATTGAAGTAGCCAACATGAGCAGGCGTTCATGATCTCCGGCAATGCCCCTAGCTGCACCGCGTCAACCCTGACGCCGGCTGTCTGAAGCAGCAGCAGTAAGGGCTTTCACCGTTGCCGGCGGGGTTATCCCCCAGATCCCGGCTGCGTAGGCGGCGATTGTCCCATCGCTGGAGAATTGCCCGGCGCGGGCAATGTTCTCTATGCTCATTTCTAGCCAGCGGCTTCTCTCCCTGAAGGTCCGCTCCAGGAGCTTTTGCGTCTCTACATAATCCAGGAAGTCCTTCAAAACCAGGTATTCGTCATTGAAAGTAATCAATGATTCATAGATGGGGGCGAACTCCTCCCGGCCGCCCGGTAAAAAGCCGTTCACCAGCTGGTCCACAACTTCTTTAACCAGGGGTTCCCGGGCGTAAAGCTCCGCCGCGCGGTAGCCTTCCTGGTGGCAGCGCATCGCTTCCGCGGCCTCCAGGCCGAAGATGAAGATATTTTCCCGCCCCACCGCCTCCGCTATTTCGACGTTGGCCCCGTCCGCGGTGCCGATAGTGACGGCCCCGTTAAGCATAAATTTCATGTTACCCGTTCCCGAGGCCTCTTTACCGGCTGTCGAAATTTGCTCGCTCACATCGGCTGCGGGGATAATCTTCTCGGCCAGGGAGACGGAGTAGTTTTCAAGAAAAATTACTTTTAGCCTATCGTTAACCCGGCGGTCGCTGTTGATTACATCGGCCAGGGTGCTGATCAATTTAATGATCCGCTTGGCCAGAAGATAATTGGGAAAAGCCTTTCCGCCGAAGATAAAGGTGCGCGGCGTCATCTCCAGGCCGGGGTCTTCCAGCAGCCGGTTATAGAGGTGTAAAATATGCAGCGCATTTAAAAGCTGCCTCTTATACGCGTGCATCCGCTTAACCTGGACATCGAAAATGGACTGCAGGTCCACTCCCCAGCCGGTGCGCTCCCGGATAATCTTCGCCAGCGCGGCCTTGTTCTGCTGCTTGACCCGGTAAATCTTTTCCTGGAATGAAGTGTCGCCGGCATGGTTCAGCAGCCGGAGCAGGCTTAAGGGATCGCGGAGCCAGCCCGGACCTATTGTTTCAGTGACCAGGGAGGCCAGAAGAGGGTTAGCCTGCAGAAGCCAGCGGCGGTGGCTGATCCCGTTGGTCTTGTTGTTGAATTTATCCGGGTAGATTTCGTAAAATTCTTTCATCTCCCGCCGCTTCAAGATCTCCGTATGCAGCCTGGAGACACCGTTGACACTGTGGCTGCCCGCTATCGCCAGGTGAGCCATTTTAATATTGCCCCCGTCAATTACGGCCGTGCTCCGCTCCAGATCTTCTTTCTTTCCGGGAGCCAGCCGGGCCAGTTCAATCCTGAACCGCCGGTCGATCTCCTCCACGATCTGGTAGATGCGGGGAAAGAGCGGCGCAAAGATGTCTACAGGCCAGGTCTCCAGCGCTTCCCTCAAGGTGGTATGGTTGGTATACGAGACGGTCTGTTCGGTAATCCTCCAGGCCTCTTCCCAGCCCATCCCCTCCTCGTCGATTAAAATACGCATCAGCTCGGGAATGGCCAGGACCGGATGGGTGTCGTTAACATGCACGGCCACCCGGTGATGGAGATTCTTGAGGGAGCCGTATCTCTTTTTGTAAAGCCTGGCAATGCTCTGCAGCCCGGCAGAAACAAGAAAATACTGCTGCTGCAGCCGCAGCGACTTCCCTTCGCGGCTGGAATCGTCGGGGTAGAGAAGCTCGCTGATTGCTTCCAGCCGGTGCTTGTATTCAACCACATTGCGATAGCAGCCCGGTTCGCGGCAGCCCCTTTTTAAATCGGCCAGGGCCGGCTCGGCGCTCCACAAACGAAGCGTGTTCACGACACCGTTCCGGTAGCCGATCACCGGTATATCGTAAGGCACCGCCAGGACCGATTCGTAATCTTCATGGTGAAATAGCAGCCTGCCTCCGGCCTGCTCCGCTCTCACCCGGCCCCCGAACCTGACCTCAACGGCTTCTTCGGGACGGCGCGTTTCCCAGACGCTGCCTCCGCAAAGCCAGTCTTCGGGCATTTCCAACTGGCGGCCGCCGGCAATGACCTGTTCAAAAAGCCCGTAACGGTAGCGGATCCCGCAGCCCATGCCGGGCAGCCCCAAGGAGGCCAGGGAATCAAGGAAACATGCGGCCAGCCGGCCCAGGCCGCCGTTGCCCAGTCCGGCATCGGGCTCGGCGGCAAGAGCTTCGTCAAGGTTTAAGCCGAGCTCGGCCAATCCTTCACGGCATAGCTCCAGTACGCCCAGGTTGAGCAGGTTGCTTTCGAGCAGCCGGCCGAGCAGAAACTCCATGGAAAAATAGTAGACCTTTTTAGACTCTCTTTCCCGGTAGAGCTTGTTGGTATCAATCCACTGGGCCGCCGCCGCTTCCCGAACCATGCTCCCCAGGGTCCGGTAAATGTTTTCGGGAGCGGCCTGGCTTATATCTTTGCCATGCATTGTTGTGAATTTTTGAACAAAGATGCGCTTAAACTGATCTTTATTTTCAAACATAGATATTGCTCCTTTAGGGATAGTCTCCATTTATATTTAAGCATATTTTACTGGGTAATTTAAGCGTTAACTTTTGCTAAGTGAGAATGTTGCGACAACATGGGCAGTGTGCCTGTTTTTGAATATTCCCTCCGCCGCATGCCCGTTCCATTAATTCTTGATATTTCTATTTCAAACGAGTAAGATTAAAGGTGGCAGACGGCATACTGAAAATCACCGGCAATTACTATGATGACTCCAATACATCTACACTTCCGGGGGAAGAAGCTCCAATGAAAAAAGCTGCTTGTAAGATGGGCTTGCTGCTGTTATTGCTGGGCATGAGCGCCCTTTATAATACCAGCTGCGAAAGAGAGCCCCTTCCGCCGGCAGGTGAAAACGCCGGCATAGAAGTTGTGGCGACCATCTTCCCCCTGGCCGACATGGTAAGACAACTGGGCGGTGAAAAGGTGATCGTAACTGCCCTCCTGCCCGCGGGAGCCAGCCCGCACACCTTTGAACCAACCACGGAGCAGGCCAAAAATATCTCCCGGGCACAGCTCCTATGCCACATCGGTGGAAGACTGGATGATTGGGCGGCAGAGATGGCCTCCGCCCGCTCCCACAGTCTGATTATTTTGAATCTCGCCGAAGCTGCCTTGCAGCGGGGATGGAGGCCGCAGCCGGAGGCAGACGAGGCCTTCAATCCTCATCTCTGGCTGGATCCCCTGACAGTGAGAGATTACCTCTGCCCGGCCCTCGTTGAAGCAATGTCAGAAGCGGATCCGCATAATGCAGATTATTACCGGTCCAATTTGGCCGCCTACCAGAAGGAGTTGACCGCCCTTGACAGTGAGATCCGCTCATCGCTGGACCCTTTGCCGGAAAAAAGTTTTGTCTCCGTGCATGCCGCCTGGCAATATTTTGCCGCCCGCTACGGGCTGGATCAGGCGGCGGTAATCACGGATTTCCCCGGCCAGGAGCCCTCGGCGGCCTGGATTGCCGGGCTGGTCGACCTCTGCCGGAGCCATGGCGTCCGGGTAGTCGCCGCTGAGCCCCAGCTTTCAAAATCCGTGGCGGAGATGATTGCCCGTGAAATTGGGGGCAAGGTAATTTTGCTTGATCCGCTGGGCAGAGAAGGACTTCCTAAAAGGGACAGCTACCTAAATTTAATGCGCTACAACATGGCGGTGTTAAAAGATGCCTTCTCAGAATAACAACAACACGGTTATTTTAGTCGAGGGGCTTTCAGTGAAGAGAGGCGCCGCCCCGGTGTTGCAGGAGATTACCTTTGAAGTAAAGCGCGGCGAAATGATTGGCCTCATTGGCCCCAACGGGGGCGGCAAAACCACCCTTCTGCAGGCCCTGCTCGGATTAATTAAGCCTTCTGCCGGCCGGATCCTGATGTTCGGCCTCCCGGCCGGGAACCTCGGCCCGGTAAGAGAAAAAATCGGCTATATCCCGCAAAACCGCTCTTATGACCGGCGCTTTCCGCTTTCGGCCGAAGACGTGGTAATGACGGGCTGCTACTCTCCCCGGACATTACTGCGCGCGCTGAGGCGGGAAGAAAAGGAGGCCTGCCGCGAGATGCTGGCCGCGGTGGATGCACTCCACCTGGCCGCGCGCCCTTTTGGCGATCTATCCGGCGGCGAGCAGCAGCGGGTGCTCCTGGCCCGGGCCCTGGTCCGCCGGCCGGAGCTGCTGCTTTTGGATGAACCCTCCACCGGCCTGGATCTGAACGTGCAGCAGCTTTTCCTGGAGCGGCTCCGCCTGCTGCAGCAAAATTACGGCTTAACCCTTCTGCTCGTATCGCACGATATTGTCTCCCTGGCCGGTTTGGCCGACCGGCTCCTCTGCATCAACCGGACCATGCATATCCATGGCGAGCCGCAGCAGGTTCTGCACAGTCCCGCCCTGCAAAAAGCCTACCGCTGCACATACGATCTGCTGGAGATGGCGGCAACAAGCGAGGAAGATCCTGATGGCTGAAATGTTCTCTTACAGCTTCATGCAGCACGCCCTGCTGGCAGCGGTGCTGACCGGCGCCCTTTGCTCGGCGGTGGCCTTCTTTGTCGTCCTTAAACGGCTCTCTTTTCTCGGGGTGGGCATCTCGCACACCGCCCTGGCGGGAATTGCCCTGGGCCTGGTTACAGGGCTGGATCCATTCTGGTGCGGCAGCGCCTTTGCCGTGGCCACCGCGCTGGCTACCGGGCATATCAGCAGGCGGGGACGATTGTATGAGGATACCGTTATCGGTATCTTCTTTGCCGCCGGTATGGCCTTGGGGATAGCCCTGCTGAGCAGTTTAAGGGGCTACTATCCGGAGATCTTTTCCCTGCTTTTCGGAAACATCCTTTCTGTTTCAGCCGCCGATCTGCGCCTGCTGGCCGCGGTGGCGGCCATAGTGCTGCTCTTCATCGCCATTTTCTTTAAAGAGCTGCTGGCCATCTCCTTTGATGAAGAGACCGCGGTAGCCAGCGGTCTTCCGGTTAAATTTCTTTACTTTGGTCTGCTGGCGGCAATGGCGCTGACGGTAATGGTTTCGGTAAAGCTGGTGGGAATTGTTCTCGCCTCGGCGCTCCTGGTAATCCCCGCAGCTACGGGGTACCGCTTCAGCAGAAATTACCGGACCATGTTTTGCCTGTCGCTGGCCACCGGAATCGGCGGCAGCGCCGGCGGCCTAATCCTCTCTTATTTCCTGGATCTTCCTTCCGGAGCGGCCATCGTTCTCTTCATGGCCCTGATCTTTGTCATCTCCCTGCTTTACCGTCCGCGTGACGGGTGAACGAATACTTTTGGCCTTAACCGGGCGGGGCGGAGGCGCAGGGGTAAAAAAAATACAGGGCAAATCCCTGTATTGAAAGGATATATAGTGTAGGAGGTTAGGTTTGTGCTCAACCTGTTTTTTTATTATATTCCACTACAGAGCTAATAATCCTTCAATAATATAAAAATTTTTTATTAGCACAATAATAAAATTTTTCAGTCCATTATATCAGAACCATTTCCGGTTAAAAATTGTCCTGCAGTCATAAAATATTTCATTCCGGACAGACTATAGATGAAACAGAGGTCTGCTACGGCCGGGCCCAGGCTGCAGCGAGGTCAAAGGGGCTTCGCTGCAGCCGGCCGAAGGTTGATCACAGGTCTTATAAATGCCGGGCTTGTGATCAGCCGGAGGGAAGATCGTAGCAGGTTCTCAAAGGCTCTGTCATAGTCAGCACGATTATGGCAGGGTCTGCAGGGATCTGTTACGGTCGAGCCAAGATCGGTAGAGGTCTTTCATACTTACGCTCAGGAGACCCAGGCTGAGATCGGCAGCGGTCACCTGACCGCTGCCGGTTTCAACAAGGATCTTTACCGGTCGGGCAAAGGTTGATGGCGGTTCCAACTGCGGTCCGGTACAGCCTGCAGTTGTACCGGGCTGTATCGGGATCGCTATCAGCCGGAGCGAAGGTCGTATCAGGCTTCTGTTTTTTTTAGCCCTCATCCCGCCCGCCGGAATTATTTACTTGCTCTTTTTAACTTGCTGGAAGATAATAAAATTAATAGAGCGGACTATGTTGCCGGGAGGATTTTTATTATGGACAGCCGCGAAGTGGCCAGGGCGGCCATTGAAATTTCCATGACCCCGTCTCGCGAAGATGAATCGGTTTTACAAAAAAAGCATTTGGCTAAAGGAATTAAATCTTCTGCTGTTGATTATGGCGGAGAGTTTTTAAGCTCTCCGCAGAAAGTTGTGGAGAGGGCGATCGTAGCCGCCAGGCGGGAGCAGGTGATTGGCAGTTCTCACCAGGAGGAAGGAGCGGTTGCAGGGGCGGCCCGGGAAGCACTGGCCCAGGTGATGCCCAAAGCCCTGGGTTTGAACGTGGGCGGAAAGGTGGGCATAGCCCGCGGCGGAGATCACATCGCCGTGGCCGTTTTCTTTGCCATCGGACTGCTGCATCTTAACGAAGTGGCGGTGGGGCTGGGACACCGGGTAATTTGAACAAAGGCCGGGAACTTTGCTTCACGCCGTGTTGTCTAAAGAATAAATGGGAGGCGGGGAAATGGTTATAAAGAGAAAAAAAGTATCCTTATTAATATGGGCGGCGCTGCTTCTCCTTTGGGCCATGCTTATCGCCGGCTGCAGCGCCTCTAAAGGGAGTGTGGCCGGGGATTATCAGGCGGCACCACCCGGGGAGAGCGAATGGAGGGAATCGGAGAACCATTCCATTACCGAAGGGGATGCACCGGGAGAAGAAGATTCAGCCGGAAGTCCCCGCTACGTGATCCGCAAAGGATCCCTTTCGCTGACAGTATCGAATACACGCAAAGCAGTAGAGACCATTGAACAGATGACCGCTGACAGCGGCGGCATCGTCAGCGAGTCCCAGATCTACGAGTTTCGCGAAGGACATCACGCGGCGGATCTGACCCTGCGTGTTCCCGAAAATCAGTTTGACAGCTTTATCTCCCGGCTGCAGGAGCTGGGAGAGGCGGCACATGTTCAAAAAAACAGTGAAGATGTCACCCTACCCTTCCTGGATCTGGAAACAAGGATTAAAAACCTGAAAGCCGAAGAGGAGCGGCTGCGCGAAATCCTGGCCCAGGCCAAAACGGTGGAGGAGATCCTGCAGGTTGAACGGGAGCTTTCCCGGGTGCGGGGTGAGATCGAGCTCAATACGATGAATTTTACCCGCCTGCAGGACCAGGTTGCCCTCGCGACAATTCATCTCTCCATCAGGGAAGAGGTTATCGATACCCAGACCATATCACCGAAACCCTTTGAAAACATGGGGAAACGGATGAAAGAGGCGTTTTTCCGCAGCATCAACTTTATCTCGTCGGCGGCGGCTTTTATTTTGATTGCCCTGTCGACGCTGCTGCCGGCGCTGGTCATCCTAGCGCTGCTGGTCTTCTTAATCTCTTGGCTGGTCCGGGCCGGCCGGCGGAAGAAAGAAAGAAGCATTCCGCCCGGCGGAGAGCCCCCGGCAATGTAAATTCGGGATGTAGGGTCCCGGGCATGCCCATGCGTCAAGTTTGTAGGGGCGAGGCACGCCTCGCCCGCCAGTTGGGTAAAGGTGTTTGTTATAGTTGAAGCTTTTTCTCTAAGCGTGGTACTGTTTTTATTGCCGGTACGGGTTCGGGCGGCTCATGAGCCGCCCCTACAAATCTAGCGAGGCATGACAGGCCGGCTTATTTGCGTGCAGCCTTTTTATCTGGTTATGATAAACTAGGAACAATTGATACAGCGAGAAAGGTTGGGGCCTTGCGCAAAATGAAGAAAACTGCGCTCCTTTACCTGCTGCCCCTGCTGTCGGGGCTGGCGCTAATCCCGGCTTTTCCTCCCCTTGAGCAGGGCTGGCTGGCCTGGTTTGCCTTGATGCCGCTGATCTACTTTTGCCTGCGGTCCGGGCCGCGCCAATCGCTCTGCGGAGCTTTTCTTTTCGGACTGCCGCTGCATCTCTACCTGAACCTTTATCTGAGCGGCGTCCTTTTCACCTACCTGCCGCGGGGCCTGGCAATTTTAGCCATGATCCTGCTGATAGCGCTTCTCTGTTTTTTCAGCGCTCTCTTTACTGTCGCCACCGGCTGCGCCCGCCGCCTGAAAAGCCCGCTCCTGCTTGCTGCAGTAATCCCGGCCCTGTGGGTGCTGGTGGAATACATCCGCTCCCTCGGCTTTATCGGCTACAATGTGGGCTACCTGGGCTACACCCAGTGGCGCTATCCGGCCCTCCTGAACTTTTTAGCCGTTTCCGGCTACTGGGGCCTCTCTTTTATCATGGTCTTCTTCCAGAGCATCCTGCTGCTGGTCCTGGAGAAAAGACTGCGCGGGAAAAACCTGGTCGCGGCCGCGGCCATATTCCTGGCCCTCTTCTGCGGCGGCATTTTCCTGCCCGGCCTGGCTCCGGTGGAAAGAGCAGAAGCCCCCCTCCGGACCGCCCTGATCCAGGGCTGCGGCACCCCGGAGGAGAAGCTGACCTCTTCCGGGAGAAAGAAGATCCTGCAGCGCTATCTTGAACTGACCCGGGCAGCGGTGGAAAAGGAGCCTCGCGTGGAGCTGATCCTCTGGCCGGAGACGGTGGTTAATTTGAAAATGAAAGACGGCCTCCCCCAGCAACGCCGGGAGATGACCCGCCTGGCCGAAGAGCTGGGGGTAAGCATCCTCTACGGAGCCCAGCTTTATGCGGAAGAGGCGCTCTACAATTCCATGATCCTGCTATCTCACGAACAGGAGGAGAGCCAGGTTTACCACAAGCGGCGCCTGGTCCCATTCGTGGAATACTTTCCCCTGGAAGAGCTGTTGAATAAAATGCTGCATCTCGATAGCGATATCATTCTTGGCGGCTACACGCCGGGAGAAGAGATCACCCTCTTTAATTACCGGGGCCTCCCCCTGGCCGGGGTGATCTGCTTTGAGTCGTACTTCGGCGATTACACCCGCCTTTTTGCCCGCCGGGGAGGGCAGCATCTCATCGTCGCCACAAACGATGCCTGGTTCGGGAAGACCATCGGCCTGGAACAGCATGCCCAGGTTGCCGCGCTGCGGGCCGCGGAGATGGGCATCGGGGTTACCCAGGTGGCCAACAGCGGGATCTCCATCTCTTTTGACTTCCGGGGGCGGGAGCTGCTGCGCACGGGAAAAGACGAGCTGGGGTTCTATATCCTGCCGCTTGACCTGGCGCGGCGCGCCACTTTCTACCGCCGGGCGGGGGACTTCGTGCCGCTGCTCTGCCTGCTGCTGCTGGCCGGCTGTGCCGTCCAGGCAGTGCCGGCTATTAAAATCCCTTTACGATTACCAGAGGCGTACCGGCGTCGGAAGAGCCGCTGACCAGGTCGGCCAGGCTGGCGACAACATTCTCCATAAGCCTGGGAGTGGTCCCTTCGCAGGCATCCTCGCCGCCAGCCGGGGAGGTTATTTCCTTTTCTTGGAGCAGACTCTCGATCTCGACGGCGCTTTTACCCTCTTCGTGGAAATAGTAATCGGCCAGGTACTTATACTTGAACCCTTCGCGGTAGCGGTTCAATCCCTCCGTGGCGGCAAAAGCCGGCCGGGGATCGGCCAGTTCGTAGATGCCGGTGGTGGGATCGCAGTAGGCCCCGTCGCCGTAGATCAAGACCTCGGCCTGCACCCCCAGCTTCTCCCGGATCAGCCGCTGCAGTTCGCCGACAATCTTTGAACCGTCGCGGGGAGCCAGCTTTATTTTCTCTCCGGCGGAGATGTTGCTGCCCAGCAGCCCCCACTCCGAATAGGCCTCGCCGGAGTTGCAAAGCTCCTCCAGGGTGATGCAGCGCGGGTGACGGGCGCCAATTAGGGCCTTGGTGCGGGCGCGGGAATGAATATCGGCGGCAACCACGCCGTGGGGCCGGTAATCCAGTATCCGCAGGGGATCATTGCACAGGATGATCTGCGGCGCGGCCCCGGCCGCGCTGATGATATCCCGGTAAAAACTGATATAGTCGATGCCGGTGACAGGGTGGGCGAATTTTCTCCCGGCCAGGTCCTCCAGCGTGATCAGATCTTTGCCCAGCGCCCTGGCAAATTCGGGTTCGATGATCGGGTTGCCCACCTCGTCGCAGGGGAAGGAGAGCTGCACGATTACTTCGCCTCCGGAGAGAGCCAGGGCAAAACTCCGCAAAACCAGGGCAAAACGGTTGCGGCTGGCAATGGGAAAGACCACGCCGAGCCTGCTGCCGGGCGCAAGCTGCAGCTTTTCCCGGATCTCCGCAGCCACATCAGCTGTAGTCACGTAATTGTTCTGGGCGCGGGCCACCACCGACTCGGTGATGCAAACGATATCCCCGTCTTCCAGCAGCCCGTCACGGTAGCACCGGGCCAGCTGCTTGAAAATCGCCTGCACGATATCCGTCCCCGGAACAATAACCCCCATTTTAACCCCAAAGGCATGCGGTCCAATATATTCAGGCAGTTTGGCCAATAATTAGAACTCCTTTCCCCAAAGGCAGGCAGAGTCCGCCTGCCGCCTTTTTAATTCCGGCAGCAAATTTTGCGCTTCCAGGTAATCGGCCCAGGTATTGACATTAAAAAATGAGCGCTGGCCGGGATCGAAGCGCGCAATCTCGGAATATCCGATATGCCGCACCCTGATTTTATCATAAAACGAGGTCACCTTGCATTCACCCCGCTCAACCTGCTTCCGGATAGGTTCAATGCAGGAGCGGCTGTAAAAAGCGTGCAGCGGCTGGTAGTAGCTGCCGATCCGGGGAACGACAGCATCGTATTGCGGGGCGAAGGCAGCCATGTAGCGGACCAGCTCCAGGTTGATAAAAGGCATGTCGCAGGCGGCGACAAACTGGTACGGCAGATCGGAGACGCTCAACCCGGCATGGATTCCCCGCAGGGGGCTCTTTACATGGCTGGTGAGCAGATCGCCGGTCAGCTTCACCGGGAGGCCGGCAAAAAGATCCTGGCGATCGGTTACTATTGTGATCTGTTCAAAAAGCAGGCTCAAGCGGCGGACCACGATCTCGATCAGCGATTCACCCTCCAGCTCCAGGAAAGGCTTGGGGCAGCCGAGACGGCTGCTGTCACCTCCAGCCAGGATGATCGCCCCGCCCAGCCGGGCACAGCTGCACAAGGTTAACACCACCGTACTATTTTGAAGGCTCCAATTCTTTCGCCCTTATTATACCTTATTATTGCTGCGACATCTCCTTGATTCTGCTCCGGTAACCGGCAGCCGCCATGAGAATGCAGAGCTCGTAGAGCAGCAGCAGCGGCAGCGCCAGCAATAACTGGGTGAAGGGATCCGGAGGGGTGAGAACTGCCGCCAGGACGAGGATGACCAGGAGAGCATACTTGCGCCCGCGTTGCAACACCCGTGCCCTGATCAGATCCAGCCGGCCCAGGGTCCAGGCTGCCAGCGGTAATTGAAATACGGCTCCGAAAAAAAGATGGAAGGAGAAGAAAAAGGAGATATATTCACCGATGGAGAGTTTGGGAGTAACACTGCCGCCGCCATAATCCAGCAGGAAGCGGAGGACCAGGGGGAAGGCAACCAGGTACGCAAAGACAGCCCCGCCGCAAAAAAGAAGGGCTATCCCGATGAGAGCCCGCAGGCAGGTTCTCTTTTCAAAGGGAGTGAGAGCGGGATAGATGAAAGCAAACAGCTCATAGAGGATCAATGGAGAGGCCAGCGCCGTCCCGGCAAGCAGGGCCAGCTTAAATTGCGCCGTAAAGGCTTCGGGGGGCGAGAAATAAACCAGGGCCAGTCCTCCTGCAGGCCGGGTCAAGAAGCGGCGGATCGGCGCGGCGGCGGCAAAACAGGCCAGGGAGGCAGCCAGAAAAGCCGCGCCCGCCGCGATGAGGCGGCAGCGCAGCTCGGCCAGGTGCTGCAGCACGGTCATGGTAGCGCCCCTGTCTCTGCTCACAAACCTGTCGATGCCTCCTGCGAATGATGGTGCCGGCGAAGCATGCCTTCTATGGTAAAATTAGCAATCGACGCAGCAAAAGGCACGGCCTGTCCGAACTGCCGGGAACTAGCCTTTCCCCTTATCCTCTTCCACAGTTGCGGCAGGAGGTTCGGGTTTTCCCTTGAGCCCCTCTTTCAACTCGTTAACGCTTCTGCCGATGGCCCGGGCCAGCTCCGGCAGCCTGTTCGCCCCAAATAGCAGCAAAATGGCAAGCACAATGAGGAGCAGCTCTCCCAAACCGGGTTTCCACATATGCCTTGACCTCCTTCAAGCTTATTACTGCAACAGCGCCAGATCACGGCCCGCGCGGTAGCCTTCGCGCCGGGCAAGATGATCCAGCTCGAGAGTAAATATATCTTCCAGTTCGAGAATGACCTCGCGGCCGATCTCTTTCACCACTGCTGTCTTCAGGTAGCTCTTGCAGCGCTCGCAAACCTGGACTCTTCTACCGGGATACTCGTCGGCGTAGAAATAGCCCAGCCGCTGCGGATCCCTGTTCCGGCAAAAGGGGCATTCCAGCCGGGGAAATTGCCAGCAGGTGCGGCAGAAAGAGCAGTGGAGAATCCGGGCGCCCTCGTCATTGAGCAGGGCCATGCCCGGATCCTGGCCGCATACCGGGCAGAAGCCTTCGCCCCAGAGAGCCAGATCGATCTCTTCCCGCACCGCCGCGGCCAAAGCAATATAAAACGGGGCCAGGGCATCCTTCACTGTGCCGGCAGCGAGGGAAGACTCTACCGGTTCATCACCTTCCCATCCCCAGGCGCGAACCTGCTTTTCCAGTTCTCTGCTGTCCAACAGATTACTTCCGGCAAGAAATTGGGGCAGGCGGGTTTCTGTTAGCTCCGGTTGCCGCATAATTTTCCGGAGCGGCTCCGCCCTGGGAAAATGGCGGATTACGGCTTCGACAATTTCCCCCAGGATGCTCCTGAAAAGGCCGGGAGCAATGGCAGGGGGAGCGTCCTTAAGCAGGTAACACCCCTGCAAGAACAGCTCCCGGGCCTGCTCCCTGCTCCAGGAGCGATGGGGTTTGATCTGCCCGGCATAACGCTCCTGCAGCCGGAACAGCTCACCGGAGAAGCGAAAAAGAGGCTCCGCCTCCTGCTTCTCTTTCAGGTAAATCTCGATCTCGCGATTCAGCTTTTCCAGTCTCACCGTCTCTTCCCCCATCCTCAAACATTATTGCTTCTTTTCAGCATCCTCTTCTTCGTCCAGGGAGAAAGCCTTGCCCGCGTCATTCAATGCCTGCTTGAGCTCCCGGATGCCGCGGCCGATGGAGCGCCCGAGCTCGGGAAGCTTGTTCGGCCCGAAGACAATTAAAGCTGCCAACAGGATAACAACGACCTCCATAAAGCCGATTCCACTGCCGAACGGCACCGGGCTTCACTCCCACCGTTGATATTTAGAACCCCGAAGCTGCATCTCTACTGCGAGATTAAACTATTAAATTATTTCTACACAATTACAAAATATCCTCTCTTTTATTTTATTAAAATTATTTAAAGTGAACAAAAAGTAAGTCACCTCCGTTGTTTTTTCGGAGGTGACTGTAAAATTCGAGAAGTTAGGAAGAGAAATCTGTTGTTTTCTGGTTAATCTCCAGCTTCGCGCGGGGTCAGCCTTAGGGCCACAAAAAGAGCCGGCGCCAGCAAGGTAACCCAGATACCGCCGAGCCCGTAGCGTAAAAAGCGCAGGGCCGCCTGCAAGGCCGGATTTCCGGAGGAGAGAAGCGGGCCCAGCCCAATCAGGATGCCGAAAAGCACCGCCAGCCCGATAACCGCCTTGAGCACCTGGAGCGCCCAGTGCGTCCGGGTATCGGAGCGCACCTTGTCTTTTTCCACGATGTAGCCGGCGGAGGCGCCGGACAGGAGCCCCATCAGCTTCGGCATGTCTCCCTGCGGGCTGAGCACGGTCAGGATCACGGGGATGGCCACGCAGAGCGCCAGAAGAAGCGGCTTGGAAAATTTCCGGTCCCAGCCTTTTTCAACAAAAAGGCTGCTCAGCCAGACGAGAAGCAGCAGCAGGGGTATGCCCATGGCATAACCGCCCAGGATATCACCCGGATAGTGAAAGCCCAGGATGATCCGGGAAAAGGGGATCAGAATCATCGCCGCAAGAGCCCAGATCCAGAACCACCTTCTCTTCAGCCGGATGGCCAGGTAGCCCCATACCGTCACCGCGGTGAGGGTGTGGCCGCTGGGGAAAGCGTAGCTCTCAAGCTGCTCCATCCCCTCGAGAGAAGGCCGCTCCAAGGCAGTAAGATCTTTGGCTAGCCCGCTGACCAGGCCGGAGATCAGCAGCACCGCCGCCGACCAGAAGCCGAGCGGCTTGCTGACGCACCAGATTAAAATGCCGAAAAAGATCATGTAGAATTCATCGTTGCCCAGAAAGGTAAAAAACTGAAAGAAATATTCCACCGCTTTGATGGACCGGAATTGCTGCAGCCAGTTAATCAGATCCATGCTGCGGCTCCAATCCCAGTAAAAATAGAGCAGCGCGCAGCAGATCAGCACCACCGCCCAGCAAAAAATCAGCCAAAAGATCTCCCGCCCCCGGAGCGAAGAGAAATAGGGTCTGGTTACAGGGGGGCTCTCCATGACAACTCACTCCCTTCGTTGATTTACCCTAAAAAAGGCAGTTTTCTCAGCAGGTAATTTCTCCACCGCCTCAACTCCTTCCTGCTTCGAGCCATTTGCGTTCTTCAGGTAACCTCTCTTTCATTCATTCTCTTCTCTTTTGGGTAGTCCAGGCCTGTTCATATTCATTCAGTCATGCTGCTTTTCTTCCGGGTTCCATTGCAGGCGGTGAATGTTAATTTTGTACGAGCTGCGGATGGGATCTTCGGGCACGGTTACGGGGATTAAGAAGCGCTCTTCGCTAAAAGTTCCAGTGGTTTGAAGATCTTGAATAAAGGAGAAGGTTACCGGGCGGCCGGGATGAGAGAAATAGATGCTCCCGCCAGGCTTGACCGCCCTCAGCAGCACCGCTTTCAGGAAGGGCAGCAGGCGGGGCTCATAGGCGATATCTGAGGCCAGCACCAGATCAAAGCGCTCGCTGCAGGAATAGCTGCGCCAGTCGGCAAGAAGCGGCCGGCAGCGATCCAGCCGGTGCAGCCGGGCATTGGCTTCACAGAGGCTGAGAGCGCGAGGCTGAAAATCGGAGAAGGTAACCGCGGCCCCCCGCAGCCCGCAGATTACTCCCGGAAGCCCTACTCCCGCGCCCAGCTCGAGAACTGTTTTCCCGTCCAGGAGCGGGCCTTGCAAAAAATAGGCCGCCAGCCCCCGGGCGGCAGGCCAGACCTCTGCCCAGCAGGGGACCTGGTCGGGGTCCGCCGGATCGCCAATTAGGTCCGCTACGTTCCCGGCCACGTACAGCGGCAGCGCCTTTCCGCAAATTTCAATCCAAATCAGCTTTTTTTCCAGCGGCTTCATGTTTCATTATCTTCTGCGGCGCCCCCGCGCCGCACTGCAGCCAGCAGGGCCCTGGCCCGCAGCAGCATTTGCTGCGGGACAAAAATATCAATTTCGTAGGCCTGGCCGCCTACTACCCGCATGGCCCCGGTGAGGGGGTCGCTGTCTTTTCGCCGCACCGGGATGGAGGCTTCACGGAGCAGGCCGCAGACGATTTCGGCCTCGAGATCATTGAAGGCCTGCATGAGAAAGGCCCATTCGTCTTCCATCAATTTCCTGTCTCCTTTTGCATGGCTTCGCCAAATCCTGAGGTTCTCCTTTCAGGATATACCCAAATCGTGACGGATATGCCCGATATGAGGCGCAATTGCCGCGTTAATTTGACGGGCAGCATAGATCATTTTATGATAACATGTAAGTCTCTCTTTTCTAAAGGAAGCTCCCCAGCATCATATTGCAAAGAGGCGGTATTTATGGTCTACCGGTTGAAAAACCTGGCGGAGATGGCCGCGGCGGCCGGCCTGGAGATGGCGGGAATTGCCCCCGCCGATCCCCCCGCTTACCTGCAATCGCTGCTGCAGCGGCGCCTCGATGAAGGCCGGGCAACACCTTTCGAAGAGAAAGATCCGGCGCTCCGGGTGAACGCTGCACATCTGCTTCCGGGATGCCGCAGCATTGTCGTTGTGGCAATGCCCCTTCCCTTTCGAGAAGAAGAGGCGCCTTCCATAGCCGCCGGCCCGCGGGGAGAGGTGGCCCGCTGCGCCAGGGGACCCGACTATCACCTTCTCCTGACCACCAGGGCGAAGCGGCTGCTTTCACTGGTAAAAAAAGAGCTTCACGCACCGCTGAACGGCCGGATTCTGGTCGATCGCAGCCCGCTGGTGGAGCGCGAACTGGCCCGTCTCGCCGGCCTGGGCTGGAGCGGAGAAAATTGCAGCCTCATAACACCCGCCGGCGGCTCATACACGGCCCTGGGGACAATCTTGCTCGACCGGGCGCTGGAACCGGGCGCGCCGCTGCCGCAAAGCTGCCGGGGATGCGGCCGCTGCCGCGAGGCCTGCCCGACGGGGGCGCTGCGGGAGCCCTTTATCATCGACCCGCACCGCTGTCTCTCCTATATCACCCAGGCCCCGGGGGTTGTCCCGGCCGCGATGCGGCCGCTGATGGGAGCGCGCCTCTACGGATGCGATCTCTGCCAGGAAGTATGCCCCCACAACCGGGAGCTGCCGGCATTACCCCGAGAACCGGATCAACCCGCCTCCTTCCCCTTCTTTCCGGCCCATCCCCTGCTGGAGCCCATTTTGCAGATGACCCGGAAAGAATTTGACCGCACCATCGGCCTTACGGCGGCCGGGTGGCGGGGCAAAAGCACCCTGCAGCGCAACGCGGTGATCGCCCTCGGCAACAGCGGCGACCGCGATGCCGTTCCGGCGCTGGCCCATCTCCTGAAACGCGATTCCCGGCCGCTGCTCCGGCTGCATGCCGCCTGGGCCTTGGGCCGTCTCGGCGGAAGCAGCGCCCGCCGCAGCCTTGAGCTGCAGCTTCACCGCGAAAGTGAGCCGGCCGTCATTGAAGAGATGCGCCGGGCGCTGGAGCAGTCAGGCCCTTAATTGGCCATCCCGCGCTCCAGCATAAGCTCCCGCAGCAGATCCGGCCGATCCGTAATGATCCCGTCGACCCCCAGGTCAAGCATCCGCTTGAGATCGGCGGCTTCATTTACGGTCCAGACATTGACGCGGAAACCTTTTTTCCGGGCCCATTCCATATACTTTTCGTCCACCATCCTGATCTCGGGATGGAGCGCTTCGGGCCTCAATATGGAGATGAACCAGCCCTCGCTCAGGTAGCGCGGCAAATCGGGTGCATAGAGCAGGCCGACCGGGATTTTTTTATCGGCCCACTTTACCCGCAGCAGGGCGATAGGGTTGAATGAAGAGACAAGCACCCGGTCATAAAGGTCATACTCCCGGATTACTTCCACTACCGCATTTTCGAGCCCGTCTGTCGCGGGGCTTTCCGTCTTCAACTCGATGTTGAGCAGCGTTTGCGGATCGAGAATTTCGATGACCTCTTCCAGGGTGGGGATGCGCTCCCCGGCGAAGGCCTCGTCAAACCAGGAGCCTGCATCCAGCTTCTTCAGTTCGGCCATGGTGTAATCCTTCACCGGCCCTTTCCCGCTGGTAGTGGCGTCAAGATCGTAATCGTGAATCACGGCCAGTTTTCCGTCACGGGAGAGCATCACATCAAGCTCGATTCCACGGGCGCCCAACGCTTCGGCGGCCAGGAACGATGAAATTGTGTTTTCAGGAGCCGCCTCCGGCGCACCGCGGTGGCCCATATTTAAAACGGAACGTTCGCCATAAAAGCTTGCTACCGGATCCGGAGTCCAGGTCCAGTAGCGAATTGCTATTACTGCTACAGCCAGGACGATTAAGCAGATTACAGCCGTGAACAGCCATAATATCGCCTTGCCGATAAATCGAATGATTTTCAAGGAAACCCTCTCCCTTCAAAAAAGGCTTGCCGGTTGATCTGGAAACTTACCCATTTTAGAAGGCCGGCGATATCCCTGCCGCGAGATTTGGCGACCACCCCCCTATCCATCACCCCGGGATACAGCCTCTGAAGCTGCACCATAAAAATTCTTGATCCGAAGTCGTAATCCTTTTTTTAGGCGGAAAAAGCTGATAAATAAACCTTCTTCCGGGAATTCAATTTTTCGCGGCGCCCCTGCGGCAGGTAAACAGGCAGCTCTATGGAATGAAAACTAAGAGGAAATTGATCATACAAGAAAGGAGCACGCCGGTGTCCAATCTGTTCATACCAATCAAGACGGGATTTATAAAAAGCCTGCGGGTGCTCTGGCTCCTGGTAAAGGTCATGATTCCGGTAACATGTGCAGTGCAGTTGCTGGATCATTTTAATCTTTTTGAACAGGCCGCCGCTTTCTGCAGTCCGGTCACCTCCTGGATCGGGCTGCCTGGAGAAACGGTGCTGCCGTTAATGCTCGGTTTCTGGAGTAATTTCTACGCCTCCCTGGGCATAATCGGCGGCATGTCGCTTAGTTCCCGGCAGATCACCATCCTTGCGTTGATGCTCTGCATTTGTCACGAGCTGCCCATAGAGTCGGCAATCTGCCGCAGCACCGGGCTAAAAATCTACCAGTCCATTTTACTGCGGTTAATCACCGCTTTCTTGGCCGCTTTTCTTCTCAATGCAATGTATACAATCATAGGAGGATAAGGAATGGAAGCAGCGCTTGAAATACTCAAAGAAGGCCTGGTCGGCAGCGCCGGCACCATCCTGCGCATAGCCCTCTTTCTCATTCCCATTATGGTGGTGACCGAAATTGCCCGCCACTACAACATTATCGAAATGCTGGCTCAAAAAATTAAAGGCGTGCTTGACTTTTTAACCCTCCCCCTGGAAGCGGCATTCCCGCTGCTGGTCGGCCTCTGCTTTGGAATAGTCTACGGATCGGCGCTAATTGTCGATTATGCCCGGGAAGGTTACCTGCAGAAAAGAGACCTTCTGCTCATCGGCATCTTTCTAAGCATCGGCCACTCTCTGATTGAAGATACCTTCATCTTCGTTCCTTTTGGTGCCAACCCGCTGCTGATCATACTGGTCCGCTTCTCCCTGGCCTTCCTGATTACCAGGCTGGCCGCCTTCGGCATAGACCTGCTCTCCAGGCGAAAAGAACTCCGGGCAGCAGCAAAAGGAGAGGATATAATCCGGAAACAGGATTTTATATAGAGTTATAGAAGATGAAACATTTAGAGCCACTGTTTACCAAAATCATATTAATATGTTCAAGGAGGTTTGGCCAATGCAGTTCAAGGGTCTCACTTTCGGCATTCCCAAAGAGATAATGCCCGGAGAAAAACGCGTTGCCGCCATCCCTGAAACCGTGGAGAAGCTGGTGGCCGGTAGAGCAACGGTGCTGGTGGAGAAAGGCGCCGGTGAAGGAGCTTATTTTATGGACGACGATTACCGGAAAGCCGGCGCCCGCATTGTAGAAGATGTGGCCGTAATATACGCCGAGTCCGACGTGGTATTGAAAGCCAAGGAGCCGCTGTTCAACTCTGAAAAAAACAAGCACGAAGTGGAGATGATGCCGCGGGGGCAGGTCCTGGTAACATTTCTGCATCCCGCCGCACCCGACAACCACGAAATGGTGCGGAAGCTGGCGGAACAGGGGGTAACTTCCCTGACCCTGGACGGAATCCCCCGAATCTCGCGGGCGCAGGCGATGGATGCTTTAACCTCCATGAGCACCGTCGCCGGATACAAGTCGGTTCTCATGGCCGCCAACCGGATTGCCAAGTTTCTGCCCATGATCGGTTCGGCGGTGGGGATGATCCAGCCGGCGAATGTCCTGGTTTTGGGCACCGGCGTGGCCGGCCTGCAGGCGGTAGCTACGGCCAAAAGGCTGGGCGCCGTTGTCTCCGCCGTTGATATCCGCCCCGACGCGGCGGAGCACGCCAAGAGCCTGGGCGCGAAGATTATCGACACCGGGGTTCCCGCAGAGGTGGCCATCGGTGAAGGCGGCTACGCGCGGCACCTGCCCCAGGAATGGCTGCTAAAAGAGAGGGAAGCCGTCGCTGAAGCCGTGGCCCGGGCTGATATCATCATTGCTACGGCCCTGGTTCCCGGAAGGCAGGCTCCTGTACTGCTCACCGAAAAGATGGTCCAATCGATGAGCCCGGGCTCGGCTATCGTGGATGTAGCCGTTGACCAGGGCGGCAACTGCGAGCTTACCGCCGGCGGCGAAATCATTGAAAAGTACGGCGTCAGCATCGACGGCACAAAGAATATTCCAGGCCTGGTCCCGGCCAGCTCTACGCAGATGCTTGCCAAGAACATATATAACTATATCTCCTATTTCATCAAGGACGGCAAGATCGAGCTGGACCTGGAAGACGAAATCATCGCCTCGTCGATTGTCACCAAAGACGGAGCGCTCCTGCACGCCGGGGCCAAAGAAGCTATGGGGCTTAATTAATCTACATGAAAAAAAATAGTAGGAGGTTAAAATGAACCCGCTTCTATTGATCGCCATTTTTGTGGTAGCCTCTTTGCTGGGTTACAAGATCATAAAAGAGGTGCCCTCGCTGCTGCATACTCCTTTGATGTCCGGCACCAACGCCATTTCGGGGGTTACCATACTCGGCTCGCTGGTCTCTACCGCCGCCGCAGCGGCTACCGGAAGCCGCCTGCTGGGGTTCATCGCCATTGTGATGGCTTCGATTAACCTGGTCGGCGGCTTTGTGGTCACCGACCGGATGTTAAAAATGTTCAAGCAGTAGAGAGGAGCATGGCCCATGCAGCAACCAATTTATATTGTTGTTTCCATCGTTCTCAGCGCGCTGGTCCTCCTGGGAATCAGGTGGATGAGCTCGCCCAGGAGCGCCGTCTGGGGAAACCGCCTCAGCGCCCTGAGCATGTTCGCCGCCGTGCTGCTGGTTCTCTGGTCCCAAAATATTATCAGCCTGCCTCTGCTCTGGGCGGGAATTGCCGCCGGCGGCCTCATCGGATATTTCCTGGCCGTAAGGGCAACCATGCTGCAGATGCCGCAGATGGTGGCCCTGCTCAACGGGCTGGGCGGCGGCGCCTCGGCGCTGGTGGCGCTGATTGAGATAGTGGAAAAATACGCGGCGCTGGAGCTTTTCAACCAGGTAAGCAGTCAACTGGCGCTCATCGTCGGCGGAGTAACCCTGAGCGGCAGCATCATCGCCGCCCTGAAGCTGGACCGGCGGATCGCCCAGCGGCCGGTGATCTTAAGGGGACACGCGTTCCTGGCCAGCGGATCTATCGTCCTGATGCTGGCCCTGGCCGCAGTCACGTTGTTCACCGGAGCGCCCCTGGCCACGGCTTTCTCTGTCGCTGTTGTTCTTCTTGCCCTGATCTACGGGATCCTCTTTGCCATCCGCGTCGGCGGGGCGGATATGCCCATAACCATCTCCCTCCTGAACTCATTTTCCGGGCTGGCCGGGGCGATCTGCGGCTTCACCATCGGAGAGCCTTTGCTGGTAGCCGTAGGCGCCATCGTGGGCGCTTCAGGACTCATCCTCACGCAAATCATGTGCCGCGCCATGAACCGTTCGCTGGCCCACGTCCTCAGCGGTTCCATTGCCGGCTATAAATCCGCGGGCGGTGAAACGGAGCCGGAAAGTGAAGAGGAGACAGAAGACCGCGAAGAGGTCCCTGTTGAGCAGATCCTGGCCAAAGCGCGAAAAGTAATCATCGTGCCCGGTTACGGCATGGCCCTGGCCCAGGCCCAGGGAAAGGTGAAAGATCTGCTCGATTTTTGGGAAGCGCAGGGGGTGGAGGTGAAGTTTGCCATCCACCCGGTCGCCGGAAGAATGCCCGGACATATGAATGTCCTTCTGGCAGAGGTGGACGTTCCCTACGATAAGCTTTGCGAAATGGATCAGATCAACCCGGAATTTGCCGAGGCCGACCTGGCAGTAGTAATCGGCGCCTGCGACGTGGTCAACCCGGCGGCCAATACCGTGGAAGGGACGCCTATTTACGGGATGCCTGTTCTAAAGGTGGAGGAGGCAAAGCATATTTTTATCTATAACCTGGACCTGAATCCGGGATACTCGGGAGTGGAAAACCCTCTTTACAAGATGAAGCATGTCCGGCTCTGCCTGGGAGACGCCAAAGAGACACTGGCCGGCCTGCTGCAGGAGCTGGCTGAAGCATTTGGTTAAGAAAGGTGAAAATAACGGGCTTTGGCCGGCGGCTGAAGCCCGTTATTATTACGAAGCAGCTTTATTAAGAGATTTAGGTGTGATCGGGTTTGGCACCTGCTTTCTTGCCCAGTTGTTCCAGCACTTTCGGATCGTTCAGCTGCTCCGTAAACATCGACAAAATGTCCATCCGTCATTTCCTCCTCTTTTGAGTTGTAAAATCATTATACCATAAAAAGGCACACCCTTATCGAAATATATACATAATTAGCAACCCAACAATATGTGTTGACATTTTTAATCATTGATGGCTATAATTTTCAAACACTGGCTAAGGGACAACATTATGCCAAATCACATTTCATCAGAACAAAAAATCAATTGCAATAAACATAAACTGTTTTTTCTGCCAATAAAAACGGGTTAAGCTCCACCTTCCCAGATGCCGCCCTCTATCCCGCCCGGCGCAAGCACAGCCAGGGCCTGCGGCTCCACCTCCACGGTGAGAGGAAGAGTGCCGAGAATTTCCCCGTCAGCCTGGATCATCAGGGGAACGGAAGAGTGCACGCTAATCCGGCGGGCTTTAAGGACAATCACATCGCGGTGCCCGATATGGCCGCCGGAGATCGCTGAAGGCAAAACCCTCAGCGTTTCAAACTTGCCGATATCTTTCGCCAGGCAGATATGAAACCAGCCGTCGTCAGGTTCGGCCGGGGGGAGAATATGAATACCGCCGGCATAATATCCACCGTTCCCAATGGCGATAAGCAGAGACTTTCCTGACCATCGGTGGCCGTCATATTCCAGTTCCAGCGGAGCATTGCGGTATGTAACCAGGTTTTTCAGGACCCCGGCCAGGTAGGCGCTCAGGCCGGTGAGCCGCTTGAATTTCCGGTTAACGTCATAGGCCACCTGGCCGTCGAAGCCGGCCCCGATGACATTGACAAAATAACGATCGCCCATCTTCCCCAGATCTACGCGGCGGCTGCCCCAGGTAAATAGGCGCTCCGCCACTTCAAAGGGGTCCCGGGGATAGCCTAAACTGCGGCAGAAATCATTTCCCGTCCCTGCAGGGATCAGGCCCAGCGTTCCCTCCTTTAAATTCATCCCGTTGACAATCTCATGGACGGTCCCATCCCCGCCTACAGAGACCAGCACGGCAGCCCCCTCCTCCTGGGCCCGGCAGGCCAGGCGCACGGCATCTCCTGCTTTTTCGGTATAATAAACTTGATAAGGACAGTCAATCTTTAAACTGGGTTCAAGCTCTTTCCAGATCTTTCCGGCCTTGCCCCGTCCGGCCAGCGGGTTGACAATAAATGCTGCTTTCAATAGCTGTTACCTCCTTTTTGATGACTTCTACCCCGGTTTAAGCTGGGATCTTGATTTGGCAACCCGGCAGTTTTTACTTTCGCCGGTTTGAATGTTTCTTCCTGCTCTTTTTAAGCAATTGCTCCTGAGCTATTTATGAAGTTTTAGATTATCCGCCGCCGGGATATGCTTGACTTCTCTATGCGCCTGTGAATATAATGCTTCCAGATTAAGCTATTTCAGGCTCTCGCGGGTGCTCTTCACTATCCGGGAGCGTTTGTTTCAGGAGGATAACACGATGCTTATTGCCCTCGCTCAGCCAAACCCCGTGGCCGGAGCTCTGAGGCAAAATGCCGCCAGGATCAAAAAATTTTTTCAGAAAGCGCGGCAAGATGGGGCCGGGCTGGTGATCTACCCGGAGATGGCCCTTACCGGCAGCCCTCCGCAGGACCTGCTGCTTTATAGCAGCTTTGTTGCGGAGGCGGAGGCGCTTGTCGAGCGGGAGCTGGCGCCGCTGACGGCAAACTCTGCGGCCGCCATGCTGCTGGGAACATGCCGCCGCCTGCAGGGCAGGCTCTGCAACGCCGCGCTCCTGCTCAAAGGGGGAAAAGTAGCAGCCGCCTATCCGAAGGCGATCCTGGAAAAGAGGGTTCCTTTTCAAGAATACAGATATTTCTCCAGCAGTGGTTCGACCTCCTATGAGCCGTGGGGCGAACTCATGATGGCGGTAACCATCGGCGAGGACGCCCTTCAACCGGAGCACCGCGCGCTGCTGCCGCAGCCGTGCGGTACGCCGGCAGAGCGGCGGCTGCTGATCATTCCGGCAGCCTCCCCGTACCGCTTCGGCGGGCAGGCGCAGCGGGAGAAAGCCGCCGCCGCCCTGGCCCGGGAGCAGCGCTGCGCCCTGCTGGTGGTGAACCTGGCCGGCGGCAGCGACGAACTGGTTTTTGACGGAGCCTCCCTGGCCTGCAATAACCGCGGCGAGCTGATCCACCGGGCGGCCTCTTTTGCCGAAGAGCTCGTCTTCATCCGCACCGGCGATCTCTTTGCGCCCGCGGAGAAGGAGCTCCCCGCAGCCGTTGAAGATATGGACACCATTTACCGCGCCTTATGTCTTGGAATCACTGATTACTTTTCTAAAAGCGGCTTTAGCCGGGCCGTTCTCGGGCTGAGCGGCGGCCTAGATTCGGCGGTAACCGCAGCCCTGGCCGCGGAGGCGCTGGGCCCGGAAAATGTCCTCGGCGTGCTGCTGCCGTCGGAATATTCACCGCCGCACAGCCTGGAAGATGCCCGCGCCCTGGCGGAGAACCTGGGCCTGGATACGCGGACCATTCCTATCACTCCCTTCTTTCACGCTTACCTGAAAGAGCTTAACCGCTCCGGCAGGCCGGAGATGGACCTGGCCGAGGAGAATCTCCAGGCCCGCATCCGGGGAGATGTCCTCATGCTTATCGCCAACCGGGAACGGCGCCTCCTTCTGACCACCGGCAACCGCTCGGAACTGGCCGTGGGATACTGCACCCTTTATGGGGATATGGCCGGCGCCCTGGCGGTGCTGGCCGATCTGCCCAAGCTCACTGTTTACGAGCTGGCCCGGGCCATCAACCGGAAGCACAAGGGTGCCGTAATTCCCGAGCGGACCATTCGCAAGCCCCCCTCGGCCGAGCTGCGCCCCGATCAGAAAGATGAAGATTCGCTGCCGCCTTATGGCATACTCGATCCCATCTTGAGTCTATACATAGATGAGCATCTTTCTGCAAATGAAATCATCGAGCGGGGCTTTGACGCAGCCACGGTGCAGCGGGTTATCGCCCTGGTTGATCGGGCTGAGTACAAGCGCCGCCAGGCCGCCCCTGCGCTGCGCGTCATCAGCGGACTGAACCTGCGCAGAACCCCCGTGGCCCGCGGTCAAAAATAGCCGCTCTCCGCTTCGCCAGGTTGAATCCAACCCCCCGGCTAAGATATAATTTAATTCGCTTGAACAGGCCGATGAATCGAGGTTGAAATCTATGGCGCACCAGTGCATCCCGAATGGTGAGATGGAATACGACATCGCCGTGATCGGCGCGGGGCATGCCGGCTGCGAAGCGGCGCTGGCCGCGGCTAGGCTCGGCTGCCGCACTCTGCTCCTCTCCATAAATCTCGACCTGGTAGCGGTGATGGCTTGCAATCCTTCGCTGGGCGGGCCCGGCAAGGGACACCTCGTGCGCGAGATCGACGCCCTGGGCGGCGAGATGGCCCGCAACGCCGACCGCAACCTGCTCCAGCTGCGACTGCTGAACACGGGAAAGGGACCGGCGGTGCAGGCGCTGCGGGCGCAGATCGACAAGGCCGGCTACCAGGCGAGCATGCGCCGTGTCCTCGAGGGCGAGCCCATGCTCTCTCTGCGCGAAGATATGGCCGAGGAGATCGTCCTTGAAGAAGGGCGGCTGAAAGGCGTGCGCGGGCGCAGCGGCGCTTTCTATCCGGCCCGCAGCGTTATCCTGGCCGGAGGGGTCTACCTGCGCTCAAAAATATTTTTCGGCAGGCACGGCCACGATTATGCTCCCGGAGGGTTAAAGCCCCCGTCGGCCCTGGCTGAAAGCCTGCAACAGCTCGGCATAACCCTGCAGCGCTTTAAAACAGGCACCCCGCCGCGGGTGCACCGGCGGAGCATCGATTTCAGCAAGTTGAAACCGGTGCACGGCGACAGCCAGGCGCCGCCTTTCTCCTTTCTCTCAACTGCCGTGCCCGAAAAACAGCCGCCCTGCTGGATGACCTATACCAACCTCGATACGCACCGCATCATTCGCGAGAACCTGGCCGAGGCGCAGCCCTACAGCACAGGTCCCATCAAGGGGCCGCGCTACTGCCCCTCCATTGAAGATAAAATTATGCGCTTTGCCGATCGCCAGCGCCATCCCATTTTTATCGAACCAGAAGGCCGTGACAACGACGAGATGTACCTGCAGGGGATCTCCACCGGCCTGCCGCCCCATATCCAGGAGCTCTTTTTGCGGACCATTCCCGGGCTGGAGCGGGTGGAGATCGTCCGCCCCGCCTATGCCATCGAATACGACTACGCCCCGCCGACCCAGCTGAAGCCCTCCCTGGAAAGCAAGATCATCGATGGCCTCTTCTTCGCCGGCCAGGTTAACGGGACCACCGGCTACGAAGAAGCGGCGGCCCAGGGGCTCATCGCCGGGATCAACGCCGTCATGCGGCTGCGGGGGGATGCGCCGCTGATCCTAAAGCGCAGCGAGTCCTATATCGGGGTAATGATCGACGACCTGGTTGCGCGGGGGGTAGAGGAGCCTTACCGCATTTTCACTTCGCGCAGCGAATACCGCCTGATGCTGCGGCAGGACAATGCCGACCTGAGGCTGACAGAGATTGGCTACCGGATCGGCCTGGTGGACGAAGAGCGCTACGCGCTCTACCGGCGGAAAAAAGAGTATATTGAAGGCGAACGGCGCCGCCTGCGGGAGAAGCAGTTTCAGCCGGGCGGAGAGATTGACCGCCTGCTGGCCTCCCGCGGATCCGCGCCGCTGCAGCATGCAATCACCGCCGAAGAGCTTTTGCGCCGCCCTGAGATCAGCTACCGCCGGCTGCTCAATTTTGAAAGGATAACGCCGCCACCCCTGCCTCCCGGCACGCTCAACGAGGTGGAAAACCAGGTTAAATACAGCGGCTACATTGAAAAGCAGCAGCGGGCAGTGGAAAGAACAGCCCGGCAACTTGAGATAAAAATCCCCCCCGATTTCGATTACAGCAAGGCGGTGCACCTCTCGGCGGAGGCGCGCCAGAAGCTGGCCCGGGCGCGGCCCTATACCGTGGGCCAGGCCGCCCGGATGGAGGGGGTCACTCCCGCAGACATCTCCATGCTGCTGCTTTACCTGCAGCGGCCGGGCATGTTAAAGAAGTGAGAAGTGAGAGGTTAGAGTTGGGTGGGAAGGTATCGGGCGGGCAAAAGGCTTGTTATATAAATCCCCCCCGTCCCCCCTTTTACAAAGGGGGGAGAATTTTTGTGCCCATACATGGTTTACATGCCTCGACGGGGTTGTAGGGAGCTGTCCCAAAAGCCATTTATAAGAAAAAATCCTTTGTGTTTATAGGGGCCCGTACATGCCCATGCGTCAAGTTCGTAGGGGCGAGGCATGCCTCGCCCGCTGGTTGGATCAAGGTGTTTGCTTTAGTAGTGGCTATTTCTCTATACATAGTATTGTTTTTATTGCCGTTACGGGTTTGGGCGGCTCATGAGCCGCCCCTACAACACTATCCTCTGACTTCTGACTTCTGACATCCGGCTTCCTATTTGCGGCGAAGCCGCAATATCTGGCGGGCTTCGTCAGGGGTGGCTATTTCACGGTAGTGCAGGCGGGCGATGCGGGCTACCCGCTCCACCAGCTGGGCATTGCTTTCGGCGAGCACCCCTTTTTCATAATAAATATTATCCTCAAAGCCCACCCTGACATGGCCGCCCAGCAGGATGGCCGCCGTGGCCATGGGCAGTTCGTGGCGCCCCACGCCGGCCACGGTCCAGGTGCTCCCCGGAGGAAGGCTCTCCGCCAGGTGCAGCAGGTTCTTCAGGGTGGCCGGGATCCCGCCGGGGACGCCCATGACAAAGTCGTAGTGCATGGGCTCTTCAATGAGCCCCTTCCGGGCCAGGTAAAGGGCATTGTTGATCATGCCCACCTCGAAGACCTCGATTTCGGGTTTCACTCCCTGCTCCTGCATGGCCAGGGCAAATTTCTCCAGGTATTCCGGCGGGTTGTAAAAAACATCGTCACCAAAGTTGACCGTCCCCGTAGTCAGGGTGGCCATCTCCGGTTTCAGGTAAACAGGCTGGAGCCTCTCTTCGGCGCTCATCCCCACTGCCCCGCCGGTAGAGGTCTGGACAATGATGTCACACCTGGAGCGGATCTGCTCAATGGCCGCTTTAAAGTAGGCCGCATCCTGGGTGGGGCTGCCGTCTTCCTTGCGCACGTGCAGGTGAACCATGGCCGCGCCAGCACGGTAGCATTCATAGGCGGCTTCGCCGATCTCGGCCGCGGTTAACGGCAGATTGGGATTGTGCTCCCTGGTCACCTCCGCCCCGGTCAGGGCTGCGGTGATGATCAGCTTTTCCATTACCTTTCCTCCTCTTCTTTTCCCGGGGGCAGCTGCGGTCCCCGCTGCAGATCTTTAGGCACCACGCAGGTGCCGGAAGCTCGCGCCACCAGCTGCGGCGGCGCCAGAACGTTGCAGGCGGAAGGCTGCTCCTTCAGACCCGCGCTGGTGATCACCTTATATACTTCGAACTGCATATGCCGGGAGCTGCTCCCTTCCCGGTCAATCCAGCCGCTGATCTCGAGATAATCGCCGGCATAAACCGGCGCTTTAAACTCCACATTGTCATATGCCACAAAGAGACCCTCATCGCCGTCGCGGCGGATCAGCAGCTCCGTGGCCACGTCGCCGAAAAATTCCATCAGCCTGGCGCCGTCAACCAGCCCGCCGGCATAATGCACATCGCGCTCGCTGATCCTGACCCGCAGCATCACCTTTTCCATTTAAATCCGCCTCCTTTACTGGCTCTCCGGAGAGGCCGCTCTCTAGGTATAGAGCTCTTCAAAAATCCGCCGCAAAACGGGGCTTTCGCGCATCACGTTAAGCGAGATCTCAGCATGCCCCTTGGTGTAGCCATTTCCCACAATCATAGTAATATCCTTGCCCACCCCTTCGGCTCCCAGGGCAGCGGCGGTAAAGCTGGTAGCCATGCTGAAAAAATAAACCGTCCCGCCGTCGCGCGTGGCCAGAATTGAGGCAAGCTCAGTATGGGGAATATTGACACAGTTGATGGTCACATCGGCCATCTCTCCCCCGGTGACCCCCTTAACCTTTTCCATCACTTCAAGGGCGTTGGTGGCATCGGCCAGGATTAGTTCATCGCAATAGCCGGTCGATTCAGCCCTCTGCCTGCTCTTTTCGCGGGGCGCAATACCGATCACCCGGCCGGTTACCCCGGCCCGCTTGCGCGCCTCGTGCAGGCAGAGCAGACCGGATTTTCCTCCGGCTCCAATGACCACAACCCGGTCGCCCGGCTTGACCAGCCTGGCGGTCTGGGCCGCCGCGCCGGCCACATCGAGCACAGCCAGGGACAGGGTTTCAGGCAGATCATCGGGCAGAATGGCATAGATGCCGCTTTCAAAAAGAATAGCCTTACCCTCAATCTCTACCTGATCCGTATCCCGGTGGATCTTCCTAATCCGGTCAATCCGCAAAGGTGTGAGGGAAAGAGAAACCAGTGTGGCCAGGCGATCGCCCACTTTAAGGTCTCTCTTGCAGGCCAAAGCCGGACCGATCTCCGCCACCCGGCCGATGAGCATGCCGCCCGAGCCGGTTACAGGATTGTGATGCTTGCCCCGATCCGCGACTATCTTCATCATGATCTCGCCGATGCGGGCATCATCCTCCCCCGCCTCCTCCTTGATCTGGGTAAAGCTGGCGGAGTCGATGTTCAGCGTATCTACATCAATCAAGATCTCGTTGTCATAAAGCTCCATAGTGTTGTCGATCTTCCAGGCCGGCTGGGGAAGCAGCCCTTTTGGCTCAAGCACCCTGTGGGTACCGTAGGGGCATCCGCGGCGCATAGCCATGACCTCCTTTGTGAAAATTATGGTATAGTACAAGATGAAGTAAATTAAACCAACCAGGCCCCAGTGGTCCGAGGTAAAAATAGCCTTTAATTGTCTTTCGCCCCCGGCCAGCAGAACCCTTTACCTCTTTAGCTGAAGATAATTGGCCTGATTGTATAGTATTTAAATTTTCCCCCGCCTGCCTTTTTCAAAGGGGATTTAAAAGTAGGGTTTCCAGGCGCGGCAGCGAAATAATAGTTGACCAATTGATTATGCAAAGGCGGCTGCAGAAATGTCCGGTTTGGAAGAGCTGATCGCACGGTGGCGGGATGACCCCGCTTTTATGCGCAATGTGACCCGCTGGGAGGAGATCCCGGCACGGGAGGGATCTTACGAAGAGCTCCCCTCTTCCCTTGATCCCCGCCTCCGGGAGACGCTGCGCCGCCGGGGTATCGAGCGCCTTTACAGCCACCAGGCCGCCGCTCTCCGGGCGGCCGGCCGCGGCGAAAACATAGTCGTGGTGACTCCCACCGCCTCGGGGAAAACCCTCTGCTACAATATCCCCGTGGTAAACGAGTTCCTGGCGGACGGCGAAAGCCGCGCTATCTACCTTTTCCCGACCAAGGCTCTCTCGCAGGACCAGCTTGCCGAGCTGAAAGCGCTGGTCGGCGAGATGCGGATCGACCTGCGCAGCCATACCTACGACGGCGATACCGCCCCGGGGCTGCGCCAGGCTATCAGGCAGAGCGGCCACATTGTGGTCACCAATCCCGATATGCTCCACACGGGGATCCTCCCCCATCACACCAAGTGGGCCAAGCTCTTTCAGAACCTGAATTATATCGTCATCGACGAGATGCACCAGTACCGCGGCGTCTTCGGCAGCCACGTGGCCAACGTTATCCGCAGGTTGAAGCGGATCTGCCGCTTCTACGAAAGAGCGCCCCGCTTTATCCTCTGCTCGGCCACCATCGCCAATCCAGCCGAGCTGGCCGAAGCTCTCATCGAGGAGCCGGTTACTCTCATAGATAATAACGGGGCGCCGCGCTCAACAAAGCATTTTATCTTTTACAACCCGCCGGTAGTCGATCGCGAACTGGGCATCAGGCGCAGCGCGCTCCTGGAAACGCAGCGGCTGGCCAGGGAGCTCTACCGGCAGAAAGTGCAGACCATTGTCTTTACCCGCAGCCGCCTCGGGGTGGAGCTGCTGCTGACCTACCTGCAGCAAGGCCGGAAGGAGATGCCGGGAGAAGAGAGCGGCATCCGCGGCTACCGCGGCGGCTACCTGCCGCGGGAGCGCCGCTCCATCGAAGCGGGGCTCCGAGAGGGCTCGGTGAAGACGGTGGTCAGCACCAACGCCCTGGAGCTGGGCATCGACATCGGCGAGCTGGAGGCCTGCCTCATGAACGGCTACCCCGGCACCATCGCCAGCACCTGGCAGCAGGCAGGGCGCTCGGGGAGGCGCAGCGGCACCTCCCTGGGGCTGCTCGTGGCCAACAGCGAGCCGCTGAACCAGTATATCATCAACAACCCCGACTATTTTTTCGGGCGCTCCCCGGAACGGGCTTTGATCAACCCCGACAACCTGATCATCCTGACCAACCACGTGCGCTGTGCCGCTTTTGAACTGCCCTTCCGGAGCGGTGAAAGCTTCGGCAGGGCCGCCGTGGAAGAGATCCTGCAATTTCTCGCCGGCGAGGGCACCCTCTACCACGCAGACGGAACCTATCACTGGATGGAGGATGCCTACCCGGCCGAGGAGATCTCGCTGCGCAGCGCCGCCCGCGAAAATGTGGTGATCATCGATATAAGCACGGAGCAGCCGCAGGTTATCGGCGAAGTGGACCGCTTCAGCGCCCCCATGCTGGTCCACGAAGAGGCCATCTATATCCACGGCGGCCGGCAGTACCAGGTAGAGCGGCTCGACTTCGCCGAGAAAAAGGCCTATGTCCGCGCCGTCCGGGTAAATTACTTTACCGACGCCAACCTCTCCGTCGATCTCAAGGTGCTGGATATCTTCGCCCGGGAAGAAACGAGGGTTTTACGCGCCTGGGGCGAGGTGCGGATCAATGCGCTGGTTTCCATGTTTAAGAAGATCCGCTTCCATACACATGAAAACCTGGGCACCGGGCCGGTAAACCTGCCGGAAACGGAGATGCATACTACCGCCTTCTGGATTGCCTTCCCCCCGGCCTCCACCGGGGGACTCGCGCCTGCAGCTCTCGAGACGGGGCTGCTGGGCCTGGCCAACCTCATCCCCCAGATCGCTTCCCTCTTCATCATGGGCGATCCCCGCGACCTGCGCGCCGTAAGCCAGGTTAAAGCGCCCTTCACCGGGAGGCCCACTCTCTATCTTTATGACAACTATCCCGGAGGCGTGGGCTACAGCGAGCTCCTCTACCGGATCTACCGGGAGATATTTAAAGCCGCCCGCGAAGCCATTATCAACTGCCGCTGCAGCATGGGCTGCCCCTCCTGCGTCGGGGCCGCCGGCGAAAGCGGAGCGGACGGGAAAAGCTATGCCCTCCAGTTGCTGGAGGTGGTGCTGGATGAGAAATGATCTCCGTTCGCGCCTGGAGAGGCTGCAGCGCTCCGGCGAGCTGGGCCGGGCCCGGCCGGCAACGGAATCCGCGGGAAGGGATCTTCCGGGAGAAGTTTTTCTCTTCCCTGGCGAGGAGAGCCTGGCCCGGACCTCCTCAGGCTGCTGTTACCTGCGCGATCTTTCTTTCCCCCTGCAGTGGCGGCATGGCGCCTATACCCTGGAAGAGAGCCTTGACTGCAGCGGTAGCGACCTGGCCCTGCCGGCGCGTGACCGGAGCCTGCCGCCAATTGAACCGGCCCGCTTCCTCTTTCTTGATGTCGAAACCACCGGGCTGGCCGGCGGCACCGGCACATGGGTTTTTTTAATCGGCCTGGGCTGGCTGGAAGGCGATTCTTTCCGCATCCGCCAGTATTTTTTAAGGAATCTCGCCGAAGAAGAGGCCATGCTGCGCCATTTTGCCGCCTTCGCGGCTCCCTTCAGCGGGCTGATCAGCTTCAACGGGAAAGCTTTCGACCTTCCCCTGATCCAAACCCGGCAGCTTCTCAGAAGAACACCCCAGTTCACCGCGCCGCGCGCCCATCTAGACCTCCTGATCTGCGCGCGCAGCCTCTGGAAGGAGCGCTTCCCTTCACGCAGCCTCGGTTTTCTTGAAGGATCGCTGCTGGGATTTCAGCGGCACGGCGATATTCCCGGCGAGGAGATCCCGGCCGTCTATTTCAACTATCTCCGCCGCGGCGAGACCGCACTTCTGAAAAAGGTGTTCGAGCACAACGTTTACGACATTCTATCCATGGCCGTGCTGCTCGGGCGAGTCGCCTCCACTACAGCCTCCGAAAAACCGGAGCACCCCTCGGAATGTTTCTCCCTGGGCAGGCTCTACTACGAGGCCGGAGATATGGAGAAAGCGCAGCGCTATTTCCGGCAGCTCGTCGGCAGCAAGGCGGGCTCCCTGGAAGAAGAGGCGCTTGCACAGCTGGGCCTGCTGTGCAAAAAGAGGGGCAACTGGGTGGAAGCGATCGCCTGGTGGCGGGAACTGGCCCGCCGGGGCGGCCGCCTGGACGCTTATGTCGAACTGGCCAAGTATTACGAGCACCGGGCCCGCGATTATTTGACGGCTCTCGACTGGAGCAACCGGGCCCTGGCCGAGGCCTGCAACCGCCGCTTCATCCCTTTCAGCAGCCCCTGCCACCCCGCGGCGCTGCGGCACCGGATCAACCGGCTGAACATGAAAATTAAGCGGCAAAAATTATCTCCCGGATTAAAAACTGCCGAATAGAAATCTTTCAGCCGCCGCTTGTAGAATCATCGCCTGTGCATTAATAAATTTTGACAACCTTTCTTCTTACTTGACCCTGCATGCCGCCGCAATCACGTGGAAAACTAAGGATATCTTAAATTCGAAATGAGGTGCGCCGGATGCAGCGTCTTGCTTTGTTTTTTGTCCTCTGCTTGTTTGCCTTGCTGTTATGCTCCGTTGCGGCAAATTTACCTCAGAAAAGCCCTCTTTTGCCGGAAAAAGCAGAAGTCCCCCCTGCTCATGCCGGGGAAAAAGATAATCCCCTCATTGAAAAGAGAGAATTTTTCCGGAAAAATCCCGGTCTCTTTTTCCATGCCGCCGGGAAGCGGCCCGATTCTGACGCGGCTTTTCCGGAGATAAAAGAGATAGAAAACGAGACGGCTGCGCCCGTGGAGGAAGCTCCTGCGCCGGAAAATCCGCCCCGGAAACAAGAAAGGCCTCTCAAACAGCTGCCGGGCGAGGATAAAAACAGCATCCACTTTCTCCTTACCGGCCGGTGGTGGGAAGATGAGGCTGCGGAGGTGATAATGATGGTCACCCTGGTCCCGGGACGCTGTGCCCGGATTGCCGCACTGGATCCGGAAACCGGGGTTCAATTGGAAGAGAAAACCTGTCCCATTGGCGAGCTGCTGAAGCGGGGGGGCAGCCGCGACCAGCTATACCTGGCCGTAACCTCTTTAACGGGGTTAACGCCCCGGTTTTACATAGATTTGAATTTACACGGCTTCGTAGAGATGGCCGGCCTCCTGGCGAAGAAAGACGGCCCCGGCGGTGATTCGCCGGGCAGCCGGGCAGCGTCTTTTGACGGAAAGGAGCTCCTGCAAATGCTGAATGACGCCTCGGTGCCAACCGCAGCCAAGGAAAAGAGCCTGATTGAACTTCTGGTTGCCGCCTGTGAGATCCAGTTTACCCCGCTGGGCCTGAAACTGCTCTGGATGGGCTATCACAATTTGAAAACCGACCTGAGCCTGAGAGATCTCCTCGAGGTGAGGAAAGTGACCCAGGGAATTGCTCCGACAGATGTAATATTTACAGAAATTGCACCATGAGCCCGGCCGGACAAGACTATATCCGGCGCCGGGAGATGCCGGAGAAAATGAATATCAACGCCCATCTGCAAAGTCCAAGTTGATATTTAACCGCGATCATAGTAAGATAAACCTTGGGATACATTCTTGTTATTTAAGGATAATATAGATCGCCCAACTGGAGGAATGTATATGTCCAAGCTAACACAAACGCTTGACGGTAATACCGCAGCTGCTCATATTGCCTATGCCTTAAGCGATGTTGCCGCCATCTACCCCATTACCCCCTCTTCAAGCATGGCCGAAACCTGCGATGAATGGGCCGCCTACGGGCGAAAAAATATTTTCGGCCAGACCCTGCGGGTCACCACGATGCAATCCGAGGGGGGAGCCGCCGGAGCTGTACACGGTTCACTGGTCAGCGGCGCGTTGACGACCACCTTTACCGCTTCCCAGGGACTGCTCCTGATGATCCCGAACATGTATAAAATCTCCGGGGAACTGCTGCCGGCAGTTTTTCATGTCTCAGCCCGTTCCCTCTCCACGCATGCGCTCTCCATTTTCGGGGATCACTCAGACGTGATGGCGGCGCGCCAGACTGGCTTTGCCCTGCTGGCCTCGGCCTCGGTGCAGGAAATCATGGACCTGGCCCTGGTCGCCCATTTGAGCGCCATAAAATCGCGGGTTCCCTTTTTACACTTTTTTGACGGTTTCCGCACTTCTCACGAGATGCAAAAGATTGAAGTTATCGACTACGAGGATATCAAGAAGCTGGTGGACTGGGAGGCCATCGCCGCTTTCCGGGATCGCGCGCTCAACCCCGAGCGCCCTCACCAGCGGGGCACCGCCCAGAATCCCGACATCCATTTCCAAAACCGCGAAGCGGCCAACCCCTTTTACCTGGCCGTGCCGGGGATAGTATCTGAAGTAATGGAGCAGGTCTCCACCCTCACCGGGCGGCGCTACCGCCTTTTTGATTACGCGGGCGCACCCGATGCCGAAGATGTAATTGTCTGCATGGGCTCAGCCGCGGATACCGTTGAGGAGACCGTCAATTACCTCTGCGCCAGGGGAGAGAAAGTGGGCCTGGTGAAAGTCCGTCTCTACCGGCCTTTCTCCGGGGAGCATTTCCTGGCGGCGCTGCCTGAGAGCTGCAAGCGCATCGCCGTGCTTGACCGGACCAAGGAGCCGGGCGCTCTGGGCGAACCGCTCTACCAGGATGTCTGCACCGTCTTCATGGAAGCGGGCCGGACTCCCCTGATAGTCGGCGGGCGCTACGGCCTCAGCTCGAAGGAGTTCACCCCTTCCATGGCCAAGGCGGTTTTTGACAACCTGCGGGAGTCCCGCCCGAAGAACCATTTTACCGTGGGGATTACCGATGATGTTACCCACAGCTCGCTGGAGATAAAAGAGCACATTGACGCCGCCCCCGAAGGAACCTATAGCTGCAAATTTTACGGGCTCGGCTCCGACGGAACAGTGGGCGCCAATCAGAACAGCATCGTCATCATCGGCGACAATACTGATCTTTACGCCCAGGCTTACTTCGTTTACGATTCCAAGAAATCAGGTGGGATCACTGTCTCGCACCTGCGCTTCGGCCCCAAGCCGATCCAGTCGCCCTACCTGATCGAGCAGCCCGACTTCGTGGCCTGCCATAATCCCTCCTACGTTACCCGCTACGATCTCCTGGCCGGAATCAAAGAGGGCGGCATCTTCTTGCTGAACTCTCCCTGGAGCCTGGAGGAGATGGAATCGCGGCTGCCGGCGGAGATGAAGCGGACCATCGCCCGGAAGAAGCTGAAGTTTTATAACATCGATGCGGTTAAGATCGCCGCGTCGGAAGGCCTGGGCGGAAGAATCAACGTAATTATGCAAACTGCCTTCTTCAAGACAACGGGAGTAATTGAACCCTCGCTCGCCTTTGCCGAAATGGAGAAGATGATCGAGAAATCTTACGGCAAGAAGGGCCCCAAAGTGGTGGAAAAAAATATCGCCGTTATGAAGAAGGCTATAGAAGCGATAGAGCAAGTTCGCTACCCGGAAAGCTGGGCCGTTGCAGAAAGCGGAGCCCGGCATGTTCCCGAAGAAGCACCGCAGTATGTCCGCGAAGTGGTATACCCCATGATGGAGCTGCAGGGTGACCGGCTGCCGGTAAGCGCCTTCCAGCCGGACGGCGTGGTCCCCCTGGGGACAACCCGCTATGAAAAGCGCGGCATTGCCGTTCAGGTGCCGGTCTGGATTCCCGATCTCTGCATCCAGTGCAACCAGTGCGCCTTTGTCTGCCCCCACGCGGCTATTCGCCCCTACCTGGCCGCAGAGCCCGACCTTGAAGAGGCGCCGGAAGGCTTCGTCACCCTCAAGGCATCTGGCAAAAACCCCGAGGGGCTGCGCTACCGCATCCAGGTCTCGCCTCTCGACTGCACCGGCTGCGGCAACTGCGTGGATACCTGCCGGGCCAAGGAGACGGCACTGGTAATGAAGCCGCTTGACGAGGTGGTAGAGACCGAAGATGCCCTCTTCCGTTTTGCCGAGGGCCTGCCCGAGCGCGACCTGGGGCTTTCGAAAAACAACATCCGGGGCAGCCAGTTCTGCCGGCCGTTGTTCGAGTATTCCGGGGCCTGCGCCGGCTGCGGAGAGACTCCCTACCTGAAGCTCATCACCCAGCTCTTCGGCAAGCGGATGCTCATTGCCAATGCTACCGGCTGCTCATCAATTTACGGCAGCAACTCGCCCACCACCCCATACTGCACCGGCCGGGATGGCAGGGGGCCGGCCTGGGCCAGTTCGCTCTTTGAAGACAACGCCGAGTACGGCTACGGCTATTCCCTCGCAGTGGCGCAGTTGCGGGAGAAGTTAACCGCGCTGGTTGAAGAGGCGCTGGCTCTCGAGCTGCCGGCTGACCTGCGGGAAGCCTTTGCCCGCTGGCTCGAAGTTAAGGATGAAGGCGACCCCTCGCTGGAAGCTGCCGGCCGGATCAATGAGCTGTTGAAGACGGAAATCAGCCGCGCCGATGGAAAGGCAAAGGGCATACTGGAACAGATTGACGAGCACAAAGACCTGCTGCCCAAGCGTTCTATCTGGATTATCGGCGGTGACGGCTGGGCTTACGATATCGGTTACGGCGGCCTGGATCACGTCCTCTCCACCGGGGCCGACGTAAACGTGCTGGTCCTCGATACGGAAGTTTACTCCAACACCGGCGGGCAGTCCTCAAAGTCCACGCCCACCGCGGCGGTGGCCAAGTTTGCCGCTGCGGGCAAGCAGACGCGGAAAAAGGACCTCGGGGCCATGGCCATGACCTACGGCTATGTCTACGTGGCCCAGGTGGCCATGGGAGCGAGCGGCCAGCAGCTCATCAGGGCGCTTACCGAAGCGGAGGCCTACCCGGGGCCCTCCCTGATTATCGCCTACGCTCCCTGCATCGCCCACGGCATCAACATGGGCCGCAGCCAGCGGGAGGAGAAGCTGGCCGTGGAAGCGGGATACTGGACGCTATACCGCTACAACCCGCTCCTGGCCGAAGAAGAGAAAAACCCCTTCATTCTCGACTCCAAGGAGCCCGGCGGCGACCTGCGCTCCTTTATGATGAACGAGACGCGTTTCAATACCCTGCTGCGTCAATTCCCGGAGAGGGCGGAAGAGCTCTTCAAGAAGGCCGAGAAAGATGCCGCGGATCGTCTCGCCTTTTACCGCCGCCTGGCCGGGGAAAGCTAGAGCAGCAAAGTCTTATAGAAGCAATACAAGGGGCTGCCAAAAGGGCAGCCCCTTCTTGCCAGGCGGCAGCATGGCCCGGAGATCCTTCGCTGCACTCAGGGCAAGCTCCTCCCTTTGAAAAAAGGGTGGCCGGGAGGGATTTGTTGGATAAAATCCCCCTAAATCCCCCTTTAGAAAAGGGGGACTTTATAAATTACCCCATTGCATCGCTTACCTTTAAATTCTCAGGAACAAAACAAGGACAATTTTCCTGCGGGGAAATGCGTGACTTCTTCCCGCATTCAGCCGGGGTCCGGCTCCACGCCGAGGAGCGTGCAGACATTCTGAATCCGGTTGCATACGCTGACGGTCTGCGAACCGGCAAAGAGAAGCCCCACGGCCCGGTTTTTCCCATCCAGCAGCAGAGAGCCGCTGTCGCCAGGGCGGGATACCGCTGAAGTGATCAGCTGATCGACAAAATAAAGTTCTTTGCCGGGCTCCATGGTTACAAAAAGGCTGACATCGCGGGCAATAACCGACCCCCGGACGACACCGCTGGTCCGCCCGCTGAAAACCACTTCATCTCCAGGATAGGCCTCCGCGGTCCCGCTGATCCGACCCAGCTCCATTATCTCCGGGGCGAGATCTGTTTCGCCAAGCGGCCCGGCCAGTGCTGCGTCCACCAGGTTTCCCTCTTCATTGCTTTTCCGTAATAAAAGACAGTAGGCGGGCCGCATTACTTTCAAGATTTTGTTGGCCAGGCTTTCCCAATGGCGCGCCGCGGCGCATTTGGGGGGCTGCAAAGTGGGGCGCAACGGGACAAAGCGCGCCAGCAGGGCAATGGTGTCAAGATCCAGCCTGCCCCCGTCATAGGGACCGGGCTGCAATACCGGGTCTCCGGCTGAAGCGCGGCCGTCTTCTCCGGAGGATGAATTTGCCAGGACATGATTGTTGGAGAGGATAAATCTCTCCCCCGTAGCCGGGTCTTTAACCGCGCACCCGAGGGTTCCCGCCGTTATTTTGTAGTGACCGATGCTCACTCCCCCGGTTGCCGGGCGCCATCGTTTCAGACGGCTGCCCTCTGAAAGAGGACTCTCTTCTTCCTCCTGCGAAGTAGCGGAATCATTTTCCAAAAGGCGAACCTCTCCAATTTCAATTACATCTACGCGCTTTCCCCGCAAAACGCGGGGAACCATTTCCCCCCCGTTGAGCTTATGCGGGGCCACTTTTTTGGTCACAAATACAAGGATCGCCTTTTCACCGGTTTTCCGGCCGCCTTTCTCACGGTAACCGACTCCCACTCCCACAACGTTGGGCTTTTTATGCAGGTTTCGGCGGCACCTTTTGCTGATTTTTATGTTATCTTTCATCAATTCGCCTCCAAAAGGCTTCTGCTAATAACAGGTTACGTTGGATCGCAGTATAAGGTGCCAAATTTGTGAAGTGGAGGTGGGAGATATTCGCAGGGGTTTCCATGCCAGGATTTAAAGAAGAGTGTGAATATTTTGTAGGGGCGGCCCTTGTGGCCGCCCGAAGCCGTACCGATTATTACAGCCAACTCTCACGTTTATTGCCAACGGGCGGGGCATGCCCCGCCCCTACAACTGGAACCAAGCCTTACTAGAATTCAACCAGGGTTTCAACGTCCCGCGAGACCACTTGGGCCTTGTTCAGCCCGCTGATTTCGCCGCCTGTTGTGAGGAAAATATTGCGCTGTAAAATATTTTCCATCACTGCTTCCACTTCCGCGGCCTGGATGTCTTCGCGGGCATCGGGAACTGAGATGGTAACGTTACGCCCTTCTTCGTTGAAAAAAATCATCTGCAGCGTCCTGGGCATTTGATCACCCCTTTCTTTTGCTGATTTGCGGTTTCAAGACCCTAGACCTCTTCCAGCTCCACTTCATCAACCCGCCTGATTATTTCCAGAGCATGCACCTGCATGCTCGCCAGCTCCAGGCCGGTCTGGTAGAGATCTTCGTCAGAAGCGGCCGACTTCAGGTTGGCATAACTGCGGGTACGCAGAATAGGTTTGCCATCCTGTGTTAAACCGGTCCGCAAACGCAGCTGCAGCCGGGAGCCGAGCGGGATTGCTGTAACGGCCATGGGATCACCTCCTTTCCGGTACTTCGCCCCTGCTACTGAAAGGCGGTGATCTGATTATAAAAACGGAGCCCGCCCGGGCCAACTTCGGCCGCCGCCGCAGTCGCGACTCCGCCCGGCAGTGATCTGCCCGCGAAGAGGGGGCTTTCGCCACAAATCAAAGACAACCCCCGGCCGGCATCCTTTCTACCGGCGCTTATTCCACCACTGATCTCTCATTAAGATTAAAATCAGCACCAAAAAAATAAAATCCCCTCCCGGCCCCCCTTTTTCAAAGGGGGGAGAATAGAAGCTCTCTCTGACATTAGCGGAAGAACATAGTGGGGAAAGCTTCGCCTTATGGGTTCTTAACAGTGTGGAGGAAATTAAAGGGGCTGTCCCGCTGGATTTGGGACAGCCCCTGGAAAGCATTTTTTAGGGCAGATTAAAGCGCTGTTTCTGTACGCTCTACCTTGACATCGCGCCGCGCCAGTTCCTGCAAGAATTCATCGGGGTTTACCGCTTCTTCAGCCTCTGGTCCGTAAACACCCAGGCGCTTGATTTTCCCCTGGGCCATCATCCAGGCGCCGATGCTCAGGGGGATCCCGGTCAGTCTCTTCATGTGGTCTGCGGAGGCATAAGTAATCTTCACCCTTTTACCTTCCAGAGTCCCGGTGATATCAACCCTTGCCCCCGACAGGCTCCGCTCTTTGTCTGAGGGAAATAGCGGCATCAATTTTTTCATCATTCGCCCCAACCTCTGTTTTCGGGCTGGAGTGGAGGTGAAGCCCATTGCAACCATCATCTTGGCGAGCCCGTTCAGGTAGTTTTCAACCAGGCCCCCTTTCAGGGTCACTTCTTGGACTCCCTTCAGGTAGCGCGGCAGGGTTACCGGCTCGGGATGGCCGAGGTGGTAGGTGGAGACTTTGCCAATGGGAGCTGGAAAAGCTACAAGCTCCTTGCCCGATCCGGCCTTAACCTCTAGAAATTCCCTGTTCTGGAATGAGACTACATTGCCGGTAAATATATGAATGGTGTGCAATATGACAGCCAGCCCTTCAGAATCCCCGGCGCTGCCGGCCCAGTATACGTTGATCTTTTCCACATCATCCAGCTCGTCGTAGCCTTTCCGGGCAAATATGTTCGTCACTCCAGGCGTCCATCCCAGCCCGGTCAAGATCTTTAGCTTTTTCTCCTTTGCCGCCTGATCGAGTTCAAGCACCGCCTCGGCGGCGTCATGGTCGTCGCAGATGCTCACATAATTGACCCCGGCTTCGATCGCCGCCTCCACAATGGGACGTTCAAAACGGTAAAAAGGACCCAGCGCTCCCGCAGCCACATCATGGCCCTTGAGGGCCCCGACCAGCTCTTCATGTGAAGTAGCGTCAACTTTTTTTACGGCAACACGCTTATCGCCTATGGATGCGGCCAGTTTTTCTGCCGCCTCTGTATTCATGTCGGCAACAGTGACCTGTTTTGCATCAGTAAATTCGATCAGGTCTCTGACCGCTTCGGAACCCATATCGCCGGCACCGCCCAACACGACTACCTTCATAAAACCAGCTCCTTTAATTTATTATGCTCTTCACCGCCCGTTCAGCAGACGTGAACAGGCCGGCCGAGTTTCCGGCTGCTTCACGCTATTCCGGCGGCGAATAACTGGCAACCCCGCCTGCTAAGTACGACAATCAAGGGCCAGAGACAAGTCCGGCCGGTGTTTGTGCCCGCAATGGGCCGCACTCGGGGAAATAGGTTTGAGGATGGCAGGCGGTTAGTTTCTGCCACTGACTGAACATACCTGCGCTTTCGAAGAGTTTTGTCCCTTGAACAAAAAAAACATAGCACACTTAAGAAGTTTTTGTCAACATAATAATTTCAACACTGCCCGGATCGAGCTTGTTCCAGAAAGTAAGCGGCATAGCTGTGCCTTGGCAGACCCGAGGTTTGCGCCACCGGGTTGCATTTAACCTGGAAAATTAAAAAAACGGGCTGCGGCAGAGAAAGCTCCGGGAGGGTCTCGTAATGGCCCATACCCTTGGCCAGGATCAGGTCGGCTTTTTGCAGAAGCTTCATGAAATCAGGAGAAGCGGAGGCCGGATCGAGTCCCGGAGAGTCTGTTCCTGTGGATACTATGTGCGTAAACTGCTCGCCTATTCCGCTTTGCGCCAGGTCGGCCACAGTAAGGTCGTTTTGTACCGGTGATTCCTTTACGGCATAGTAGACCTCCGCCGATTGCTCCAGCCGTCTCACCAGGGGCAGGTCAAAAAAACATTCCCCGGCATTGTCGGCCAGGTAGATGATCTTTTTCCCTCCTTCCGCATGAAAGTCCCGCAACAGCTCTTCCAGGGCTGCGATTCCTTCGCGGGCAAAATTGACCGGATCCTGAAATTGCCTTTCCACCGTTTGCAGATCTTGAAAAAAGTCAAAGCCATTCCCCTTGGCGGCAAATTGGACCAGCTCTTTGAGAGGGGCTTCCGAGGCCGGCATTAATTTCTCCGCATAACACCTTGCCTTGGCCATCTCTTCTTTCTTTACCGCAGCGAAGGGATCGCCGTTTTTACTCCTCTGACGGATGATCCGCTGCAGCTCCGCGGCCAGATCGGTAGAAATCAGATCCAGAGAAAAGTGTTCGTCGAGGTAAGCCAAAGCGGCCTCAAGCGCTTCATCATGGAGATGCCCGTCCCTTGCGGCCAGCAAGGCGCAGCGGCGAACCAGGTTTTCAAGGCAAGGATAGCATTCCGGCAAGCAGCGCAAATGAAAGACCTCCTTCAAAGGCAACTGTTTCTTTCAGTGCAGAGGGAGAGAGCTCCGTTAAAGTTTCTTTTGGTGTTTTTGATAGATGATATGCAGGCCTTCAAGGGTTAACAGGGGGTTAACCCGGTCAATTACTTCCGACTCCCTGGCAATAAGCAAAGCAAAACCGCCTGTGGCCACGACCAGCGGGGGATCGGGAAACTCCTTGGCCATCCGCCTGACAATGCCGTCTACCTGTCCAACAAAACCGTAAATAATGCCGGACTGTAAACTGGAAATAGTATTCTTGCCGATAGTCTTGGGCGGCCGGATCAGTTCCACCCGGGGCAGCTTGGCCGCTTTTTCAAAGAGCGCCTCCACGGAAATGCCGATCCCGGGGGCAATGGCGCCGCCCAGATACTCGCCCTCCGCGGAGATGGCACAAAATGTTGTCGCCGTTCCAAAATCAACAATAATTAAGGGCCCTCCATATAGGGTATATCCGGCCAGGGCATTGACCACGCGATCAGCTCCGATTTCACGGGGGTTGTCCAGCAGAATCTTCAGCCCTATCTCCAAATCAGGCCCAACGACCAGCGGCTTCACTGAAAAATATTTCTCGGCCATTCTCTCAATAGAATACATCAGGGGCGGCACCACTGAGGAGATGACCACGGCAGAAATCTCCCGGGGCGAAATCCCGCTGTGATGGAGAAGGTTTTTAACGACGATCCCGAGCTCGTCCTCGGTGCTGTTCCAATTGGTCGCCAGGCGCCAGCAAACCTTGACCTCCTTTTGCTCAAATACACCGATCATGATATTTGTATTCCCCACGTCAACTGCAAGAAGCATGCTCTTGATCTCCTTTAACAGACTTAATACCAATATAACAGAAGAATATATCTTTGAAAAGAAAATCCAGCCCTCTATCCAGTATGGCTCGTTACATCTGCTGCCCGCAGCCTGCAAATTATTATGCAGGAAAAGCACGTTTGCCGTCGAAATGTACCTGTCAATGCGTTTTCAGATATGGGGGAGAATTGATGGTTTCGTTCAACAAATACAGCGGCCATAATTACCTGGTTTCGCTGATTATTTATCTGGCAGTCATCGCAGTAATGGCAATCGCAGCTTTCTCACTGGCCTATTATTTTCCCGGAACATTTGCCGGACCGCCCTATAGTTATGAAACAAAAGAGCTTTACATTTTTGAGCCCTGGACTTTCAAACTGGATGATCATCTCGAGGCCGCTTATCCTGAAGGAGGATTGATTTTACCCCTTTACCGGAATGAAAAACAGGAGGCGGTGGTAATATTTTCCGAAGGGAAATACAAAATTACAGGGCAGCCTTTGCCTGATCCAAGCCCGGCCGGAATTTTCCTGGTAATTGATAATAAATTATTTGAGGAGATCCGCGGCTCTGTCATCTTTTTACCGCTGGAAGATCCCGCTACCGCGCAAGATCTGATGGAGATTTACGAGCGGCTGCCGGGATTGCCGGTCATATGGCAGAGTATGATCCCGCTTATGTTTGCCCCCGCGTCAGATTCCATCTATTATTACTTTATCTCCGAAGACGGAGAAGCGCTTTTACCGCCTGTGCTGCTCGAGCCGCCGTCCAAAATTTACAGCTCCCTGGCCCTTTATGCCTTATTGACCATCATGGTCATATTGATGATGAACATTTTTTCCCTGGATCACCATCATTCCCGGTACTGGGAAACCCTCTATCAGACCCGCCCCGGGAATATAGCCCTGGGGTTGGCCGGCGCAGCGGCGCTGCTGGCCTTTGGCGGCGAAATGCTGCCGCTTATTAGCGGCCTGCCGGCATATAGCCTTCTCTTGGGCTATCTCCTGTTCATAGCCCTGTTTCTGATCCTGGTTTATTATAAAAAAATCCGCCTCTGGGATACCGGTCTCAACTGGAATGCCCTGCTTCATGGATATTTCATGGCCATAGCGGCGGCGGTCATGTTCATGATTATTACTCGCGGTATGCCGCAACAGTTCTTCTTTGACGGCTTGGGTTCCGCTGCCGGCCTGGCCTTTTCTATTTTTATAATCGGCCTGGCCCGGGAGCTGATCTGGCGGGGCTATATTCAAACTGTCCTGGGGCGGCAGTGGGGCGCCGTTCCGGGCTTGCTAATCACAGCCCTGCTGGCCGGATTAGCCCATTATGCCACTGTAGCCCTAAGCGCGCCGGAGCTGCTCTCCTACCCCTATACGCTGGTAGAGCTGTTAATCCTGGCCCCGGGCAGCGCCATCGTGCTGGGCTACCTCTACCTTCGCACTGAGAACATCCTTTCCTGTGCTCTGCTGCACGGACTTCTACTGAGCCTTTCATCGCTCATCCCAATTTGAAAGAGAGGTACATTATTATGATTGACCAAGATAAAATCGCCCGCGCCGTAGAGATGATCCTGGAAGCCATCGGGGAAGACCTCAACCGTGAAGGTTTGCGCTCAACTCCGCAGCGGGTGGCTAAAATGTATGCGGAAGTGTTTGGCGGTCTGGAGCTGAACCCACGGGAGCACCTCCAGACCTGTTTCTGTGAAAATCATGACGAGATGATCCTGGTAAAGGACATACCCTTTTACTCCATGTGCGAACACCACCTGCTTCCTTTTTACGGGAAAGCCCATGTTGCCTATATTCCGGATCAGGGACGGGTGGTGGGGTTAAGCAAGCTTCTCCGGGTAACGGACATTGTAGCCCGGCGGCCCCAGCTGCAGGAGCGGTTAACCAGCAACGTGGCTGACATTATCATGGAAGAGTTGAATCCAAAAGGGGTTGTTGTAGTCGTGGAGGCGGAGCACCTCTGCATGAGCATCCGGGGCATAAAAAAACCGGGGGCAATTACGGTTACCTCGGCGGTGCGCGGCCTTTTCCGGACCAATCCCAGTTCCCGGGGCGAGGTCTTCACCTTAATTGAAAAAGGGAAATCCTAGTCTGCAAAATTGAGGAGATATGGAAAAAGTAAACCGCATTCTCAGTGATGAAAGGTACCGCTTTTACCTTCAAAAAAATAAAGCTTTGGAAGAAAGCCGCCCCTTTTGCCATCACAACTTCGACCATCTGCTCGCAGTAGCCCGGTTGACTTACCTGCTCCTGCTGGAAGAAGGATGCCGCTTTATTCACAAGGAGCTTGCTTACGGCGCCGGCTTGCTGCACGATATCGGGCGCTGGAAGGAATATCAATGCGGCGGGGATCACGCCGGCCACAGCGCCGCGCTTGCCGGCCCTATCCTCAAACGGGCGGGTTTTCATCCTTCCGAACAGGCTATAATAATAAAAGCCATTTTACAGCACCGGCACAGCGCTCCGGCAGGTCATCGTTCCCCTTTAAGTGAGGCTTTACACAAGGCCGACGGCATGTCCCGCCTCTGTTTTTTCTGTAGTTCCCGGAAAGATTGCCATGGCCTGGAGCGCCGTCCCCAGCGGGAGAAGTTGCTTTATTAAGCGGTGAAAGGAGGACCCTCCATTGAAAGCATGCCTCCACCATATGCACGCTTTTCAGAGTGATTTGATTTGCGGAGAGGATTTGCGGTGCTGCAGCATCAAGCTCTGCCTGGTTCCCTCCGGGATGACGCCCATCATTGAGCAAGAAAGTGCCGCCATGGGAGTAGCGGTTGCCCGGCCGGGGCATGGCTTTGACGGCCTGCTCCTGGCGGGAACGGAAAAAACGCTTTCCGGACTGGCGCAGAAGTTGAAGCGCGGCGGCGATAAAACCGCGGAGAGCGGCGAGCTTATCCTGGAACTGCTGAGAAAAACGCGGCGCAGGCCGCGCGGAGCGCTCCAGTTGGGCCGCTACAGCCTGCCCCTGGGGAAAAGAACGCTGATCATGGGTATTTTAAATGTTACACCCGACTCTTTTTCAGACGGCGGTAAATTTAACCGCCTTCCGGCAGCGGTGGAGCGGGCCTACCAGATGGCGGAAGAAGGCGCCGATATTATTGATATCGGCGGCGAATCGACCCGCCCCGGCTACCGGAAAATCAGCGAGGAAGAGGAGCTGGCCCGGGTCATGCCGGTGATAGAAGCCTTGAAAAGCGACCCCGGTTTTCCAGCGCCCCTTTCCATCGATACCTGCAAGGCGGCGGTGGCCCAGGAGGCGCTGCAGGCCGGCGTGGAAATGGTTAATGATATCTGGGGGCTGAAGGCGGACCCTCGCCTGGGCGAAGTGACCGCCTCCTTCGGAGTCCCGATTTGCCTCATGCACAACCGCAACTCCACTGACTACCGGGACCTGGTCCCGGAGGTGATCTTTGAACTGCAGGATTCGATTGACCTGGCCAGGGCGGCCGGAATATCTGACGACCGCATTATAATTGACCCGGGCATCGGTTTTGGGAAAACCCTGGAACAGAACCTGGCCGTAATGCACCGCCTGGCGGACTTCCGCGGTCTTGGCTATCCGCTGCTGCTGGGCACGTCGCGCAAATCGATGATCGGAAAAACCCTCAATCTTCCCTCGGAGGAGAGGCTTGAGGGCACCGCGGCTACTGTCGCATACGGTATCGCCGCCGGCGCCCATATCGTCCGGGTCCACGATGTCAAGGAGATACGCCGCGTTGTCCTCATGACTGACGCCATCGTGCGGAGAGCAGAAGACCAAGCAGAAGATCAAATAGGAGGTCAATAATATTTCCATGGCTGCGTTGATCATAATCAAGGACATTAGCTGCTACGGCTACCACGGTGCCCTCGCAGAGGAGCAAGTTCTGGGCCAGGAATTCCGGGTTAGCCTTGAACTAAATATGGATACGCCTGCCCCGGAAAAAGATCTTCTTTCTGAAACAGTGGACTACCGCGATGCTGTGGAAACGGTTCGCCGGGTTATAGAAGGCCCGCCGCGGCGTCTCCTGGAGACGCTGGCCGAGGAGATTGCCGCCGGCCTTTTGGCCTTGCCCGGTATAAAAGGGGCAAAGGTTTCGGTTTGCAAACCCCACCCGCCCATCCCCGCGGTCAGGGGCGGCGTCGCGGTTGAGGTACGCAGGACCAGGGGCGTTTAAATCCCCCCGGCCCCCCTTTTTCAAAGGGGGGAGTTTTAGGTTGCCTTTTTCAAAGGGGGAGCTTGGTAATTTTTCTTTTTCAAATGGGGGAATTGGGAGTGTTGCTTTTGCCATACTGCCAGACTCCACCACAGTAAATGTATTCCTAAATAACCCCGGGCTCCAGGGAGTTTAGAGTGAAGGTATCAAAGTTCCTGAAGGAGTGAGGAATATGCCGGCCGCTTTTATCGGCCTGGGGTCAAACCTGGGCGATCGGATGGGCTACCTGCGGGAAGCCCTGACCAGGCTGGAGCAGGAGCCGGTGCGGCTCGGTAAAGTTTCGCCCCTGTATGAAACCGAACCTGTAGGCGGACCTCTCCAGGGCCCCTATTTGAATGCCTGCGCCACCTTTGAAACCGCCCTCTCTCCCGTCAGCCTGCTGCGCCGGCTGCAGCAAATTGAGACTGCCCTGGGGCGGGTGCGCCGTGAACGCTGGGGACCGCGGACAGTTGATCTGGACCTGCTCGTCTACGGAAATGTGATTATGCGCACCCCCTCCCTGGAACTGCCCCATCCGCGGCTGGCTGAGCGCGATTTCGTCCTGCAGCCGCTAAAAGACATTGCCCCGGAACTCTTGATACCCGGAACGGGAAAGACCGTAAGCCAGTTGGTTCACGAACGCCCTCCCGCAGGAGGGGTCCGGCTGTACCTGGCTTCCTGGTATCACCGGTCATAGATGCAGTTGAACGGAAGCGGGCACAAGGCCCGCCCCTACAAATAAATGAGTTAGAAAGAAGGGGCTGCCCTTTGGGGACAGCCCCTGAACTTCACCCGGGACGAATCCCGGTTTAATTTCAACCTTCCTAGAACAGCCCTTTCACTTTGCCCGTTTCCACGTCCACGTCGACATTCATGAATGCCGGGTTGGCCGCTGTGCCGGGCATGAGCGAAATGGCCCCGGCTACCGGAACGACGAAGCCGGCTCCGCCGTAAGTCAGGATGTCCCTGATGTAGAGCTTCCATCCCTTGGGCACACCCTTGATCAGCGGGTCGTCGGAGAGGCTGAGGTGGGTCTTAACCATGCAGGTGCCCAGCTTCTGCAGGGCGGGATCCTGCTCCATCCGCTTCGCTTTCTCCAGGGCTATGGGAGCATACTCCACGCCGTCGGCGCCGTAGACTTCCTTGGCAATCAATTCGATCCGCTTGCGCAGCGGGGTCTCCAGCTCGTAGAGGAAGCGGAAGTTGCTGGGCTCGTTGCAGGCGTCGATAACGGCATCGGCCAGCTCGAGAGCTCCCTCGCCGCCGTACTGCCAGTGCTTCGAAAGGGCCACCCGCGCTCCGGCCTCTTCGGCAAGGCGGCGGACCAGCTTGATCTCGTTGTCGGTATCGGTATGGAAAGCGTTTATGCAGACCACCGGATTGATGCCGGCTTTCTTCACCGTGTTGATATGGTGGATCAGGTTTTCGCAGCCCTTTTCCACCCACTCGAGGTTCTCTTCAGTGTAGGCCTTATCCAGCGGCTGGCCGGGCAGCGGCAGCGGGGCGCCGCCGTGGCACTTGAGAGCGCGGATTGTGGCCACGATGACCGCGCAGTGCGGGGTCAGGCCCGATTCGCGGCACTTGATGTTCCAGAATTTCTCGAATCCAATATCGGCGGCAAATCCCGACTCGGTAAGGACGTAATCTGAAAGCTTTAGCGCCACCCGGTCGGCAATAATGGAGGACTGGCCTACGGCGATATTGGCAAAAGGACCGGCGTGGACAAATGTGGGCTGCCCTTCCAGCGTCTGCATCAGGTTCGGGTTAATTGCATCCACCATCCACGCGGTCATGGCGCCGGCCACACCCAGGTCTTCGGTGGTAATGGGGTTGCCCCTCTTGTCGTAAGCCACGACGATGCGGCCCATCCGCTCGCGCATGTCTTTCAGGTCCTTGGCCATGGCCAGGATCGCCATTACCTCTGAAGAGACGGCGATGGCAAAGCCGGATTCCATCATGAAGCCGTCCCTCTTGGTTCCCAGGCCGATGACAATGTTGCGGAGAGCCTGAGCGCAGAAATCGATGATCCACTTCATCTCCACATTGCGGGGGTCTATGTTCAAACGCTTCAACCCTCTGCGCTCGAGAAATGCATCGGTGGCGTTATATTCGTGCTGCAGCCGCGAGGTCACCGCTACCATGGCCAGGTTGTGGGCATTCATCACCGCGTTGATGTCGCCGGTCAAGCCGAGAGAGAAGGGGGTTAACGGTATACACTGGGACAGACCGCCGCCGGCAGCGGAACCCTTCACGTTCATTGTCGGACCGCCGGAAGGCTGGCGAATGGTGGCAAATACGTTTTTGCCCCGCTTCCCCATTCCCTGGGCCAAGCCCATGGTGGTGGTTGATTTCCCCTCACCCAGCGGCGTGGGGGTGATCGCCGTGACGTTAATATATTTGCCGTCGGGGCGATCCTTTAACCGCTCTAAAACCTTCTTGTAGTCTACCTTGGCCACGTAATGGCCGTGCGGTAAAAGTTCTTCTTTTTCCAGGCCGAGCTCCTCCGCCAACTGGTAGACCGTTTTCATGGTGGCCTCTGCCGCCTCGGCAATTTCCCAGTCGGCATGTTTGGTCGGATCCAATGGCATAAAAAAACCTCCTTTAAATTTTTTAATATTTTTGCCCTAACCTCCCGCTTTATCTGCCGGCATGGATGATCTATTCCACAAAATCAGGTTTAATTCCTGCATTAAGTTAATAATTTCACTTAATTTTTAATATCCTTGACCGATGGAATTCCAGCTAAAGATTCGGCTGTTAACACGGCCCTTTCCACCGCCATGGAAACCGCTTCCGCAGCCATGGTCCCGGCAAGGCTGACATCGGCCTCTTCTTTTCCTGTAGAGAGGCTGAAAATAATGTCACCGTCCCACATGGTGTGAACCGGCCAAATAGAGCGGGCCAGCCCGTTTTGGGCCATCTGGGCAATCTTGCGCAGCGCTTCGCGAGAAAAGTTGCCGTTTGTGGCCACTACTCCAAGAGTGGTATTCCCCGGGAAATCACCGCGTACAGCTGTCATCAGGCCGGCGGTGCGCTCCATGACCCCTGTTTCGGGATTGCGCGGGCCGGCCAGCAGCCGTCCCTCCCTGTCAAAAACATCACCAAAGGCATTTACAGCCACCAGGGCGGCGACAATGAGCTTGCCGCAGCGGCAGGAGGCGCTCCCCTGGCCTGATTTAACCGCCTGAAAGGGGCCGTAGATCTTGCCCACCGTGGCCCCCGTTCCAGCTCCCACCGAACCCTCCGGCACCGGTCCTGCCGAGGCATTCAGACAGGCGCGGTAGCCCATTTCGGCATCGGGGCGGACATTCATATCGCCAATGAGGAGATCGAATAAAATTGCCGCCGGAACAATGGGGACGCTCAGCGGCCCAACAACAAAGCCCCGGCCCCGTTCTTCCAGGTAGCGCATCACCCCGCATGCTGCATCGAGCCCGAAGGCGCTGCCGCCGGCCAGGACTACGGCCTGAACCTCTTCGACGAGCCGCGAAGGGCGCAGCAGGTCAGTCTCCCTGGTCCCGGGCGCCGAACCCCGCACATCAACCGCGGCGCGGGCTCCTTCTTCAACCAGGACCACGGTTACTCCCGTTGCCGCATCCCTATCGCTGCAGACGCCCACCTTGATGCCTTCAATTTCCGTAATTCCGCCCATGGATACACCTCTTTCTCAACTTTTATAAACAAAAAAAGGGCTGCCCCGGGGGCAGCCCCTCTTCATTCTTTAAGAGCCGGGCTCTTTGCCAGGATTGCCCGCAGCCTCGCTCTGCTGAAAAGAGGTGCAGGGCTGCACCTTGGCCTTCCCCGGCGCCGCCTTCTCGCCCCGCCTCTCCGGACGCACAGCGCCCTTCGATCTGGCTGCAGCCTCCTGCTCCTTTTTCCGGCGGGAGGCCTCGAGCTCGGCCAGGCTTCTTCCTTCAACAAGAGCGGTAATTTCTTCAGCATCGAGTGTCTCTTTCTCCAGAAGCGCCGCGGAAATGAGCTCCAGCTTATCGCGGTTTTCCTCCAGCACTTTCCTGGCCTTCTCGTAACACTCATCGATGGTCCGGCGTATTTCTTGATCAATAGCTTTGGCGATCTCTTCGCTGTAATCGCGATCCCGGGCCAGATCCCGTCCCAGGAAGACCTGGTCGTGCTTGTGGCCCAGGGTAATCGGCCCAAGCGAATCGCTCATGCCGTACTCCATGATCATCTGGCGGACTATGGAAGTGGCCCTTTCCAGATCATTCTGCGCTCCCGTGCTGATCTCGTCAAATACCAGCTTCTCCGCCACTCTTCCGGCAAGCAGGGTGGCCACGCGATCCAGGAGTTCGGAACGGGTCATGAAGTAGCGATCCTCTTCCGGAAACATGAGCGTGTAGCCGCCGGCGCGCCCGCGCGGGATAATAGAGACCTTGTGCACCGGGTCGGTATGAGGCAGCAGGAAGCCGACCAGAGCGTGGCCCGCTTCATGAAAAGCAACAATTTTCTTTTCGAATTCGCTGATCACGCGGCTGCGCTTCTGAGTCCCGCCGATGACGCGCTCGACGGCCTCCTCGATCTCCTTTTTGCCGAGCCTTTTCCCGCCGCTGCGCGCCGTCAGCAGCGCCGCCTCGTTGACCACGTTTTCCAGGTCGGCTCCGGTAAAGCCGGGCGTAGCCCGGGCAATGTCCCGCAGGTTGACCTCGTCAGCCAGCGGCTTGTTGCGGGTATGCACCTTTAAAATCTCTTCGCGCCCTCTTACATCGGGCACCCCGACGGCAACTTCCCGGTCAAAGCGCCCGGGCCGCAGCAGGGCCGGGTCAAGAATATCAGGCCGGTTGGTCGCCGCAAGAATGATAATCCCTTCATTTACATCAAACCCATCCATCTCCACCAGGAGCTGGTTCAGGGTCTGTTCCCGTTCATCATGGCCTCCACCGAGGCCGGCGCCGCGCTGCCGGCCTACCGCATCGATCTCGTCAATGAAGACTATGCAGGGCGAGTTTCTTTTGGCGGTTTCAAAAAGATCCCGCACCCGCGACGCGCCAACTCCCACGAACATCTCCACAAAGTCGGAGCCGCTGATGCTGAAAAAGGGCACTCCCGCCTCCCCGGCTACCGCCCGGGCCAGCAGCGTTTTTCCCGTTCCCGGCGGCCCCACCAGCAGGATTCCTTTAGGGATGCGCGCACCCAGCTCGATATACTTGCGGGGATCTCTTAAAAAATCAACCACTTCGGCCAACTCGGCCTTCTCCTCGTCCGCACCGGCCACGTCATCGAAGGTAACTCTCTTCCGGTCCCCTTCGTGGAGCCGGGCCCGGCTCTTGCCAAAGTTCATCACCCTGTTGCCGCCGCCCTGGGTTTGCTGCATAAAGAAAAAAAAGAGTCCAAAGAGCAGCAGGAAGGGGATGGCATAGGTAATGGCCGTCTGCCACCAGCTGGGCCCGCGGGGGGCATTGGTTTCATAGGGAATATTATTTTCCAGGAGGAGGTCGGTCAAGTTGTGATCATCAGGACGCCTCGTAATCACGGTGCTGCCGTCCTTTAGCTCTGCTTCAATTTCGTTGCCGAAAGCTACAACCTTTTCTACCCGGTTGTTTTTAACCTGCTCCACAAACTCGTTGTAGGCAATTTTATCGGGAGCCGACCCCGCATCAAGCATGAGCTTCATAGCCACGAAAAAGAGCAGGGCAATAATCAGGTAGAATAATATCTGGCGTCTAAAGGGGTGCATTACTAAAACCTCCTCTCTATAACAGCATCTCAGTTTTATAACTATTTAATTGTAACATACCGCATTCTCACAGGCAACCAAACCCGTGGGTTCGTTGAGCCATTTGCCGAAGGAACAATAAACAGTCAGCACTCCGGATTAAGAACGTATATACCGGCCAAGTGGCGGTAATCTTCATTAAAATCAAGGCCGTAGCCGACAACAAAATAATCGGGTATCTCAAATCCGCAGTAATCGGGGGTAAACTCCACTCTCCGCCGGGCCGGTTTGTCCAGCAGCGTAACAACTCTCAGTGATCGCGGCTGCCGGCTGAGCAGGTTCTTCCGCAGGTAATTCAAAGTCAACCCGGTATCAACAATATCCTCAACGATAAGCACATCTTTCCCCTTAATGCTTCTGTCCAGGTCCTTCAAGATCCGGACCACCCCCGAAGAGGCGGTATCCGACCCGTAACTGGAGACGGCAATGAAATCAATCTCAACCGGTATTTTTAGACGGCGCATCAGGTCACTGGCAAAAATCACGGCGCCTTTCAACACACAGATGAGCAGTACTTTTCTCCCTTCATATTCAGCTGAAATCAGCTCAGCAAGCTCCGCCACCCGTCCGGCAATTTCCTCTCCGCCAAGCAGCAATTTTAGTTTTTCATCCTTCAATTGAGCTCTCCTCCTGCCTAGTTTTTTGCAACTCCAAAACCAAAACTTGCGAAGTCTTTCCGGTAACGCGGTACGGGTGGGCAATACGCTTGCCGATCACCCAGACCACCTCGTCGTCCGCAGTCACCAGGAGGCAGTCATCCCTCCGGTGACGCGGCACTTTCTGATCGATCAAAAAATCCTTTAATTTTTTTGCACCGGGAGCTCCCTGGGGGTGGAAGCGCGCCCCTGGCCAGCGGGAACGAAGCATCAGCAACCCGGGCAATGAATCGTAGTCCAGGTAAGCCTGGTGCGGCTGCGGCGGCCAGCTTAAATCACCGGGATCCGAAAAATAGGCTTTCACCTGGTAAGACCCGCCGGGCAAAGCGGTGCTTCCGGGTATCTGCAGGGGCCTGGCCATGATGCTCCTCTTCCGAAAAGGTTTTTCAGCAGTGAGAATCACGCGGTTGTAAGAACGATAAGCCCGCACACCTCCCGGCAGGGTCAACTCCCGCTCCGGGCCCGTTCGCTCCGCCAGCTGCAGCAGCTGTTCAACATGGCGCCGGCTGATTTGCCTGCCGGGAACAAACTCCAGCAGCGCCCGGTAAGCAACACGCCCGCGCAGCGCCCCGGGCAGCGCGTTGAGAGCCGGCTGGTCGAGGATGAGTCTGTCTTTTTCCCGGCCAGTCACCTGTTGAAATTTTTTCTGCGCCTCCGCTCCAAGATAGGCGCGGTCCGCCGCGGCCAGCGAAGCCAGTTGAGCCAGGGAGCGTTTCAAGTTGGGATTGTATCTCTGCTCCAGGTAAGGGATTAGCTCCAGGCGGATCCGGTTCCGGGTATAGTCTGTTTTCAGGTTGCTGGCATCAAGCAGGGGCTCAAGCCCCTGCTCCCGGCAGTAGCACTCAATTTCCTGCCGCGAGGTGTCCAATAGGGGACGGATCAGCTCCACCGGGCCAAAGCTGTGCCGCGGCAGGATCCCGGCCAGCCCGTCCGGTCCCGTTCCCCGGAGCAGGTTGAAGAGAACCGTTTCGGCCTGGTCGTCAAGCTGCTGCCCCAGGGCGATCTTGCCGGCTCCGTGCTTTTTGGCCGCCCCCAGCAGAAAACGGTAGCGGACAACCCGGGAGGCCTCCGAAGCGGAAAGCTTCCGGCCGGCCCGGTATGCCGGAACATCGACGGCCGCCCCTTCAAAAGGCAGCGACCAGGCCTCGGCCAGCCTGCGCACCGCCTCCGCCTCCTGGCGCGCCTCGGGCCTGATTCCGTGGTCGAGGTGGGCGACAATCAAGGCCAGCCCGTAGCGGGGCGCCAGGATGCGCAAAAGATGGAGCAGGCAAAGCGAATCGGGCCCTCCGGAGACGGCCACGAGCACGCGGTCGCCCTCATCCAGGAGCCGGTGCCGCTCAATAAAACGGGCTACTTTTTCTATTAGCATGGTCATTAACAGGCGCGGCTCGCCGCGCCGCCACAAACCTCCAGTTTACGGGCAAGGCATGCCTCGCCCTTACATTATCGGGCGGGGATGGAACCCCGCTCCTACATTATTTTACCATAGTATGGACTTTGAATAGGAAATTAAATAAAAAAATGCAACCCCTGAACCCTCGTTCAAAGGTTGCATTCTCTACATATCTCCATTGGCACTGTCTTTCTCCAGTTAACCTTTCAGGCGAAGCAACCGGCAGACAGCCACTGTAAGATCGTCGCGCAACCGGCCGCCGGAACGGCGCGCCGCCTCTTCTATAATCCGGTCGGCCACTATTTGCGGCGGACTGTTTTCCATCAAGCGGAGAAATGAAACCAACCAGGCAAGCTCCCCGTCGGGATCGTTGGCCCCATCGGTAACCATGACCAGCAGGTCGTTGGGCTGGAGCTTTTCCAAATAGCTCTCAACTTCTACCCTGGAGAGAATTCCCAGGGGAACGGAGGGGGCCCCTATCCTGAACACCTCCTTGTCCCGCTTGATCATGCTGGGGGCCGCCCCGATTTTTAACAGCTCAATCTCTCCTTCAACCAGGTCTATGAGAGCCATGTCCACGGTGGCAAATGTTTCATCGCCCGTGCGCAGCTGCAGCAGGGAGTTGACGCTGCGCAGCACGACCTCTTTCTTGAAGCCCGCTTCCAACAGGCGCTCCAGCAAGACAACGGTCGCTTTACTCTCTGCCGCCGCGCGGGGCCCGTTGCCCATCCCGTCGCTAAGAATAATCACCTGCTCCCCTGCACCCAGTTCCAGGAGGCTGTAATAATCACCGCATACCTGCTGGTTCCATCCCGCTTTCTGGGCCAGTCCCAGTTCCAGGTTAAAGAGGGGCGCCTGCTCACCCACGCCGGGAGGGAACCGGTTTTCATCAAACTCGCTGGCCAGGTCATGCATGACCTCCGCCAGGCCCTGCAGCTGGCCTGAAACCAGCTCCTTCCCCTCTTTAACCTTCTGCTCCCAAAACCGGTTTACCACCATCAGCTCCTGCAGCTTGTTAATCGCCTCTACCAGCACCTCGGGCTGGTGGCATCTTTCCCGGAAGGCGGCGGGCAGATGAGCCGTCACCGCCTCCCCTTCTTTTTCGGCGCGCTCCAGCAGGTCGAGGATCAAGCGGTGATGACTGTGCAGATCCTTCTCCCAGCAGCGCCGCCGGAACAAGCAGGAACGGCAAACCCGGTTCATCAGCTCCTCCAGCAAAGAGGAGCGATCATCCTCTTCCCTGCTTTGCCTGGTCGCAGTGGCCTGGGCGAAGCCCAGCGACAGCTCGCCAAAGAGCTTCGCCATGTGCCGGATCCTCTCGCTGACAGCCTGGCGTGCCTTCTCCGGAGCCTTCTCGCCTTTCCCCAATCCCAGCTCCCCCAGCTGCAGCGACAGCTTGCGGAGCCTTCGTGCCGGAATTGCCAGGAATATGAACAGGGAGAGCAGGCCTTCCCTCCAGTAAAATCCAGGCATTTCCACGGGGGCCAGCAAGAAGAGCACCGGCATGGAGAACAGGAACCCTGCTGCAGAACCCCACCGGCCGAAGGGCCTGAGCAGGCCTGTCCAAAAACCGCTAAAGGAGAGGGACCCAATATAGAGATAGAAGTAGGGGTTCCCCAACCCCAGTATTGTCCCTGTAATTATTCCCATCGCGGCGCCCCAGCCCACCCCCAACAAGTAGGCCGGGAGCAGGATGCTCAGGTAACAGGCGGCGGCTTCTACGGATAAGCCTGCCGCGGTAACGCTCTTCAAGCCAAACATGGCCAGAATAAATATGAGAAACAGGGCCAGGATCTCTTCCTGTTCCATCACCGGTCTGTCCCTGCTGCGGGGGAGAAAATCGATCAGCCGCATCGCCGGCAGCATAACCACTGCTGCCAGGAAGCCGATGATAAACTCCAGCAGTAGGTAGACCGCATCCAGGAGTTGGGGAGCGCTGAGCAGGACTGGAAGCCGGTTCAGGGTTACCAGCACCGCGGCTGCCGGCAACAACGGCCACCTCCGTTTAAATATCCGGAGACAGAGACCTTCCATGAACCAGACCGCCGCCATCGCTCCCAGGAGGACGAATGCTTCCGTCACGTCACCGCCTGACGTGGCCCGGCCTGTGAGGACGGCCGCCGCCACCAGGAAGCTTTGCTTAGGTTTTTCCCGCAACGCCATGAGCCAGAAGATCGCTCCGAAAGGAGCAATCTCGCCGAGGATTTCGGCCCTGCCCAACAAGAAACCCGCCAGCGCCAGCAGGACATTGGGCGCGCTGAAGAGGGCCTGGCCCTTCCGGTAAAAGGCTCTCAAAGCGTTGAGGCGCTCCTGGCTACCTCCGGTAGCAGATGTGGCTTCACGGGCAAAAGTTGTCCCTTCCATCCGCACAGACATCCTCCTCCGTGGTCCCGGTGAAATAAATTATAAAGGGGTTATCCTGAAATGTATGTCATAATCAGTAAGCGGAAAAAATTTTTTTTGCGACAAATAAAGCCAGTCCTCACCGATTAATCATTGTTCCCGCCACTTTCTTAACGAGGATGGAGCGGGCTATCCTCTTATTTATGGCTACACGCGTCCAACCAAATCGAATTAAGTAGTCAGGTTGCCGGTTCGTCATTTAATAATCATATGACCGCATGAACGAAAATGGCATAAAAAAAACACCTTACAGGTGTTTTGCAAAGCTGCGAAAGCGGTTTGCCGCAAACGCCGCGGTTAAATCCGGAATTTTTAATCTGGAGGCGCTTCTCCGGTCAGCTCAATAAGCTTCCCGGTAAGTCCCCCGGCCGCCTCTTTTGGACTCGGTATTTCGCTTCAAGTCCTGCAGCCGTTCGTCGCTCTCCTTCATGAAGCGGGCCAGCTTGTCTTCAAAAGTAGCCCGGTTTTCTCTTCTGCGTGAACCTGGAAGAGCCTGGCGGATGGAAAGGCCAATTTTCCCGCCGTCCACCGAGAGCACCTTTACCTTAACCAGGTCAGATTTCTTGAGATGATCATGGATATCCCTGACATAAGAATTGGCTATTTCCGATATGTGCACCAGCCCGGTCTCTCCTCCGGGCAGGGTAACAAAAGCGCCAAAATTTGTGATCCCGGTGACCACCCCTTCCACAATGCTGCCTACCTCTACGGGCATGCCGTTACAAGATCCTCCTTGCTTAATACTAACTTAAATCTAAAGTTATTATAACTTTTTCGAATGCTTTGTCAATCCTCGAGCTGGAACACTATCTCCCCGGGCCTGACCAGGCCCAGCCATTTACGAGCCAGCACCTCGATATAACCGGGTTCATGCAGCCGGGCAATCTCTTCGGTAATTTCTTCTATGCCGGATTCATACTGGGCCAATCGCAGCTCGGCTGCGGCAAGCTCCTTTTGCAGCCGGAAATGCTGAAACATTTGCACGGCAGCCACGGCCAGAAGAAAACAGAATAAAATCGCTCCGGAAACAGTGATCAGCCTGGCCATCCCGAAACTTCGCTGCCGGCGGCGGGGGAAAGGGGCTACCCTTTTAAAGTTGTTATTATTCCTCTTCCGGATCAGAATCACATCCCCGTTCTTGATTCGGTATGATACAGTTATTTTACTTTCGCCGCAGAAAGTGAAAGATCCTGCTTTTCCAAACCGGCGGCCCCTCCTCCGGGCCGGCGCTTTTACTACGGCACTGTCCGGCTCGAAACAGAAAACCAAACCCTTTCAGCCAGAAAGGCAGCAAATAACCGCTGAAGAAATAGAAATATACGATAAAGCCCGCGGTCAAGCCGCCGTAGGTGTAAAGATGTATTTCTCCCTGGCGCCGGTAGAACAAAAAGAAGATGGTGGCAACGGCGGCTGCGACCCAGAATAAACAATCCGCAACCACCGATAAGGCCGCCGGCAAGCGCCGGAACTGCATGCGCAGTGATCGGTAAATATCGTAAACCGCGGCATAAATCACTCCCATGGCCATGGCTTCCGAAAAAGCGATCAACTGCTGGATAGCCTGCGAAGAGGCAGGGAAAGCGGCCACTATTTGAAAAGCCTCTCCAGCAGGTTCTTCCCGCGGGCCCGCGAGCGCTTCTCCTCTGCGTAAGCCAGCTCCAGTACGTAGCCTTCAATGGATATTTCCCCCTGATCCAGGTTCAAATGCTTGATGTGCAAGTTTTCGCCGCGCACCGCCAGCAGGCCCAGTTCTGTTTCCATGATCACCTCTTCATCGTCAAAGCTGTCCACGTGAACTACACCGGTAATCTCGGTATGCTCCCTGTTTTCAATGACAAGCCGGTGCTGGCCGCTGCGAAAATTATACTTCTCTTCCACCTTAATCCCCTCCCGTTTAGAGCCGCTCATCTTTTTCAATTAATTATATGAGTTTGTACCATCTTTATGTCTCAATCAACTGAAAGGAGCCGGCCCGGCTGCTTATAATCTGTTAGAAAGGGTAAACTGCAGGGAGGATTATAAGCGCCCGTACCGAAGAAAAAGCGGCAGACTGCAGGTTAAGGGAAAGGAATGGTTCAATGGAGATTCTATATCGTGGAAAAACAAAAGATGTTCTCCTATACACAGAGGATCAACTTCTGCTTCGTTTTAAAGACAGCGTCACCGGCAGCGGAAAACTCCTTGACCCCGGGGGCAATGAAGTAGTCGGACGGGTTGCCGGCAAGGGCGGCGCTTCGCTGCGCCTCTCGGTCTATTTTTTTAAATTGCTGGAGCAGGCCGGCATTCCCACACATTATCTCGGTCCCGGACCGGAAGAAAATTGCATCGTGGTAAAAAAGGCCCGTTCTTTCGGGCTGGAGGTAATCTGCCGCGAGAAAGCCTGGGGCAGCTTTGTCCGCCGCTACGGCAAGTATGCCGCCGAGGGCATGCCGCTGCCTTCGCTGGTGGAGTTTACCCTGAAGGATGATGAGCGCGGCGACCCGCCGATCACCGTTGAGACGCTGGCTGCACTGCAAATTGCCTCTCCGGAGGAGGCCGGCTACATGAAGAAGACTGCCCAAAAGGCTACTGCCTTAATTAAAAAACAACTTTTTAAAAAAGGGCTCGAGCTGGTCGATATTAAGTACGAATTCGGAGAGGCCGGCGGACGGATCCTGCTTATCGATGAGATCTCCGGCGACAGCATGCGGGTGCTGCAGAACGGCCGGGTCCTGCTGCCGCATGAACCGGCCGCAATCTTCCTCGGATCAGGGAAATAGACCGCGGGAGGGGCATGTCTCGCCCGCAGATGACGCTGGCTGTAGTAACTTCGGGCGGCTCATAAGCCGCCCCTACACCTTTAATAAACTGCTTAGGTGATGCCGATGTCACCTTAAACGCTCCATTCCCCGTCCCTGTTGCGGTCTCAATTAATGAATCAAAGTCACTGTCCCCTTGACTCAAAAATACAGGGGCCGCCCTACTCGCGAACCGAAGGCTAGACCCGGGCATCCATACCCGGAAAAGAGCTACACACGAGGAGGCGGCCCGTAATATATTATATGGCATTTACCGGTTCAAATATGCATGCGAGTCATCAAAATACTCATCCCTTTGGGAAAGGGGGCCGGGGGGATTTTAGAATAGTATTAACCCCGGCAGCCCCGGTTAGGCAGCAAAGGCAAAATCCCCCTAAATCCCCCTTTAGAAAAGGGGGACTTTGACTGTGAAATCCTTCACCTCTCAAGACAATTAAAGGGGCATCCCGGTATATGAAACACCGGCAAATCTCTCAACTCTAACTTCTCAGCTCTCAGCTCTCAATTACCAGGCTTTGGCCAGGGTGATATCGCGGTAGAAGTAATTGACGATTTCATCAGGAGATTGCCCCTCTTCGGCCAGCGCCCGCGCGCCCCACTGGCACATGCCCACGCCGTGACCGTAGCCGGTGCCGGCCATGTATAGACCTCCCTCGCCCAGCTCGATCTCCTCGATAAAGGTAGAGCGCATTTCGGTGCTTCCCAGGGCCAGCCTCAACGAAGGGGCTGACACCTCAACTTCATTGATTTTGATTTTTGTCGCTCTGCCGGAGGGCCCTTTCTCGCTGATTTCTGCGCTCTGAACGGGCCCGGGATCTTCGCCACCGGCTTCCTGCACCGCAGCCTGGACCTGGGCCAGTGAGAACGAAGCGCTCCAGTTTTTCTCCTCCGCAGGGATAATTTTCTCAGCCGGGCTGTCAACTATCTGGATATAGGGGGGATTTTCACCCTTATACTCCAGCCCTTCATCCGGCAAAGCCGTCCGGGGACCGGCATAAGCATGAAACCAGCCCTTAATGTAATCGCCTTCATAAAGAGCAACCTTGCCGCGGGTCTTCTCCACGGCTTTTCGGACCCGCTCGTTTATCCGCGCTGCGCTGTACGCCTGAAATTCTTTGAAGTCGGTCGAAGCGTGGGCATTGCGATCAGGCAGGCCGCCGTTTTCTTTAATCTTCTGCAGGGTAAAAGTGCGGGCAATGATGGCCTGGGCGCCGAGCGCGCTTTCCGGCCACTGGGGATCCATCTCCGCAGCCACCACGCCGGCAATGTAGTCTTCGAAGTCCATCTCGGTTACAGCGCCGCTTTCATGCTGGTACACTTTTAGCCGCGGTTCGCGCCCCTGGTATTCTTTCAGCGCTTCGGGAAGAGGCGGCGGTTCCGCCTCCTTTCGCCGGCGGCAGCCGGAGGAGACAATCAGGGCAATGCACAGCAACAGCAGCAGGTTTATCTGCAACAAACGAGACAACGTGGCTCACCTGCTTTTTTGGTTTCTTGCATTTTCTTTATTTTCCCCAAAGCAAAAGAATATAACCCAAAACTAAAAGCCGTCTTCTCCTGAAGACGGCTTCCGCGATAGGTTATTTCCTTAATGCGCCGGTTATTTTACCCTGTCCTTAAAAGCTTTGCCTGCTTTAAAGACAGGCACATTTAGCGCCGGGATGGTGATCTCCTCATTTGTGGCCGGATTGCGGCCTTTACGCGCCGCTCTATGCCTTTTCTCAAAAGTGCCGAATCCAACCAGCTGCACTTTTTCGTCTTTCGCTACGGCATCAACAATACTGTCAATTACTGTATTCACTACCTTTTCAACATCTTTCTTCGCCATTTCGGTCTTTTCCGATACCAAACCAATCAGTTCAGATTTGTTCACCGCTTATTCCCTCCTGTAAGTTATTTAAAGCAATGTACTGCCCTTGATTTTGCTAATTCGCTATTATCTCGATGATTCCTGCTTTTTAGCTATTTTTTCCCTTTCAACTTTCGCCTCTTCCCACCACCGGTCCAACTGTTCCAGAGAAAAACTGCTGAAGGGCCGGTTTGTAACGGCTACCCGGGCTGAGACATGAGCAAAGCGAGTCAGAAATTTCCGCAGGGCTTTCTCCAGGGCCATCTCAGGATTCAACTTTAAAAAGCGGGCCACGTTAACCGCCGCAAAGAGAAAATCACCAAATTCTTCTTCTATTCTGCCCGGAAGCCCCTGGAGGTATGCATCTTTCAGCTCCACAGCCTCCTCTTTCAGCTTCTCCACCGCCCCTTCCAGGGAAGGCCAGTCGAAGCCGAGCGCGGCGGCTTTCTGCTGTATTTTATATGCGCGAAGCAGAGCCGGCAAGGCGGGATCAACCTGAATGCGTCCCGCCGCTCCTGCGCCTTTCTCCAGCTCTTTGACCTGCTCCCAGCGGCCAATTGCTCCGGCGGGAGTACTCTCCCGCGAGATTCCAAAAACATGGGGATGGCGGCGGATCAGCTTGGCTGCTATGCCGTCAACCACGGCCTCCAGGTCAAAACGCCCCTCTTCACGGGCGATCTCGCTGTGAAAGACGACCTGCAGTAAAAGATCCCCCAACTCTTCTTTTAATGCGGTATAGTCATCCCTTTCAATGGCGGCGATAACTTCGTATGCCTCTTCGATGAGGCAGCCCCGCAAACTGCGGTGGGTCTGCTCCCGGTCCCAGGGGCAGCCCCGGGGGGAGCGGAGCAGGGTCATGATCCTTTCCAGGCGCTGCAGCGAAGCGCCCGCCCCCGGCGGCGAATGAGCGACTCCGGGGATAATTTTAACCCGGTGCCCGGATGCCGGGGCCCGGCGAAGCAAGTAATCAACCGCAAGATCCCCCTCGAGAGGATGCCCGGGAAGAGCATAGCCGATCCTGGAGTGCCGCCCAGCAGCGGACAATAGAATGGGGCCAATTAGACGCGGCGCCGCCGCAAAGCGATCCAGGGCCTGGAAGTGCACTCTCCGCCTCCTGCAGTAGAGTGCAGCGGGGTGATCCTTGGTCTTAAAGAAGAGTGGCTTTTCGAGGAGAAGCGCTCGCCTTGCCGCCACGGTGAGATGCCGGGTGGGGCCGGGCCCCAGACCAATGATTGTGATATTGCTCATAAAGTAAGCCTCGCTATCTTAAAATCTTCCACCGCTCAGCCAGCTTCGCCAGCCTCGGCCCGATGCGGGGCACCAGCTCCAGCTCTTCCCGCGTCAGGCTGCCGGTAAGCAAAAGGGCAGCCCCGTAAACGAGAACCCCCAGTAAAATTGCCGCGAGGGTGGCCACACCGTTTGCCATGCTCAAGGAATATGCAGGCTCGAGAAAACGCGCCAGGAAGCGGTAGCTTAATGATACCGCCGCAGACATCGCTGTCACGGAGAGACCGGGGGTTATAACCAGTTCCCCTATCCGGAAGCGCCACCCGGTCTGGCCTGCTACAGCCCAAAGGTTCAACACCGCGGCCACCCCGGTCCCGATTACCGTAGCCAGCGCCGCGCCGCCGATATGCATCGACGGAACGGCGGTGAGATACCAGGCCAGGATGGCTTTAACCACACCGCCCAGGGCCATATTTACCACCGGAGTAATAGTTTTCCCCAAGCCCTGCAAAATCCCTGTTGTAGAAACATATAAACCGAGGGGAATTACCGACCAGGACATATAAGCCAGGGCGTAACCCGCTCCGGCGTTTTCCTGTCCAAAGAGAAGAGCGATCACCGGTGCAGCCAGCAGGTAAAGCCCTGCCGCGGCCGGGATGGAGAAAAGCGCGGTTAATTTGATCGAAACGGAGGCGCGGTTTCTGATCAGGGCTCTGTTCCGCAGGACCGCTGCTTCAGAAATCGCGGGCACCAGGCTCATGCTCAAGGCCAGGGTGACCACATTGGGGAAATAGACAACCGAGCCGGCCATGCCGGTAAGCTGCCCGTAAAGCGCGGTAGCCTCCGGATAAAGGTAGCCAATGGCTCTCAGGCGCCCGGGAACAATTAGCTGGTCGATGAGTGTAAGCAGCGGCATGATCAGGGAGCCGAAAGTAATGGGCACAGCCAGGCTGAATATGCTGCGGACAATCTGCCCGGCCGGGCGCACTTCACTTTTTTGTTGAGCCCGGACCCGCTTCATAAATGCCGGGCGGCGCAGGTAATATACCGGCAGAAGCAGGAGCAGGCCGAGAAAACCCCCGGCCGCCGTTCCAAAAGCTGCGCCGGCGGCGGCATATTGGACCCCGCGGGGGAAGAGGGCTGCCGCCAGAAGAAGGGAAACGACAGCTCGTCCCACTTGCTCGATTACCTGTGAAGAGGCGGTGGGGATCATATACTGCTGACCCTGAAAAAAACCGCGCAGGGCAGACATCACTGTAACAAAAAAGATGGCCGGGGCGATCGCTATGATCGCATATACGGACCGGTTGTCTATATCTGCAGCCTCGACAATTGACCCGGCGGTCAATATCAACAACAGTGTGATGGCAAGGCCGGTCAGGGTCAAGATTAGAAGGGCGATGCGAAATACCCGCATCGCCCCGCGGTAGTCATTTATGGTAATGTTTTCGGCAACCAATTTCGATATCGCCACCGGAATCCCCGCCGTGGAGATGGCCAGCAAGGTGGAATAGATGGGATAGGCCATCTGGTAAAGGCCGATCCCTTCGTCCCCGACGATCCTCACCAGCCAGATCTTCATCAGCGCGCCGATGAAGCGGACGCCTATCCCGGCCACAGCGAGAATGGCTGCGCCTCTGATAAACTTGCTGTGGCTCGACAAAGCTCTTCCTTCCTTCCTCTTCCCTTTCTCTTTATATAATGTCTGTATTATACCAGCATCTTTAAAGTTAAACCACCCTGGTTATTACTGCTCCATCTGCTTGGCCAGGAATGAGGCCGCGGTCTCAACAAGTTTCAGCTCCAGGTCGGTCATTTTAACCGAGGGATCACGACTGCCCATGACCACTGCGCCAATGGGATCTCCTTCCGATATAATAGGCGCGATGACCTCGTTGGCAAAACGGGGACCGATCATATCGTCGGCTTCTTCGTAATATTGATGTTCCGCCGTATTGTTGATCAGAACGCTCTTCCGGCTTTCCATGACCCGCTCCACTGCGCTGCTCAAAGGGCGGTTGACAAATTCTTTCTTGGGTGCCCCGGCTACGGCGATGATTGTATCCCGGTCAGCAATGCATGAAATATGACCCATCGATTCATAAAGAGAATCGGCATACTCCTGGGCAAAATCACCCAGTTCACCAATGGGGGAATACTTCTTTAAAATGACCTCCCCGCCCCTGTCCACATAAATTTCCAGAGGGTCTCCTTCCCTGATTTTCAAGGTGCGGCGGATTTCTTTGGGGATAACAACCCGGCCTAGATCATCGATGCGCCTGACAATACCGGTTGCTTTCAACATTGTTTCCTCCTTTGTGAAGTTCCAGGCAATAACTCTCTGTTCTGAAATTAGTATTCATCCCCACCGGAGGTTTTATGCATTCCAGGGTTTTAGGGGAGAAAAACCTCAATGCTCCCTTCACTCCAGAGAGAGTAGTAGAATTGCTCGTAAAGAAGGCTATTCTTTCGCAGGGCCGCTTCTTCTTTTACTTCCTCAAATTCAAGCTGCCGCGCGCTCCTGGCCGCCTCAACCCAGTACAGATCGTACTGCCCTCCGGAAGCGATAAGGCAGCCGGTGCCCGCCCTGGGATGGGGGAATAGTCTTTCCCGCACCTCCTGCTTCAGAAAGGGGTCGTCTTCGGCGACCCATCCCAGGCCGGTGAAATCCAGGATTTCATTCCCGGCAATCTTCTCCACGGCAACTCCCCGCTGCAGTTCGGCCAGGCATGCGCGGGCCTCCCGCTCGCCGGCGAAGCGAAAACGGTAGAGCTCAGCTGCAGCCGGCTGATAGAACAGCTCCGGGTGCTCCTCGATAAAGAGCATCAGGTCGGCCTCATCCAGCGTGGAGGCGATCCGGTTAAATAGAGCTTCCGCTTGCAGCTCGTAGCGGGCAAAAATCTCCAGGTCTTCAAAGGACAGGCCAAGTTTTTTACATCGGCGGTGAAGCTGCTCCAAGGAACCTGCGTAATGAGCCTGGGCCAGGTTTTTCAGGAACTCCTCCGTTTTTTTATTCAACTCGCCTGGAGCGACAACCAGGCCGGCTTGCGCCGCAGCCTGGTTCACCAGCTCAAATCCAATTAAAATATGTAAAATTTCCTGCTCGCTCCGGGAGCGCAGCTTGCCCTCCTGCAGGCTTCCCACCGGCAAAACCGCTTCAGGGTTGCAGAGCTGCAGCAGGTTTATAAAACGATGCAACTCCGCATTTGAAATCAGCACATCGTTAACCCTGGCTACCGGCGTGTCCGCCGGCCGGCAGCCGGCAGACCAGATTGAAAGTAGAAATCCCGCCGCCAGCAATAAGACAACAGCCCGTCCATGCATCTTATCCGCCTCCCTTATTCTAATCAGGCCCCATCCATCCCCATCCCGGCAACTTCGCCGCCAAGTTCTTCTAAAAAATGAATCAACTCCGGGAGCACCGTTTCCTGCGATCCCGCTTTAAATTTGATCCGGGCCGGCGGCCCGGCGTTAAAGGAAACCCGTCTCTGCATGGCGGCGGCAGGGCGCGCCACGAACCGCTTAAATGTTTTATCCGGGAGAAAGATGATCTCCACAGCGCCGTCACGCTGATGCAGGGAGGCGATCCCGAGCCGCCGCGCCAGGAGGCGCAAAGAGGCGGCTTCCAGCAGGTTTTTTACCGGAGGCGGCAGGGCGCCGTAGCGATCGCGCATCTCCTCCTCAACCTCGCGCAGCTCTTCAACGGAGACCAGGGTATAGATGCGCCGGTAAAAATCTATTTTTTGATCCTGATTGGTAATATAAGACGCAGGCAGATAGGCGTTTACTTTCAGCTCCAGCCGGGGCTGCGGCTCTTCCTGCCTGGGCGGAAGGTTTTTAATTTTGGCCACTGCCTCTTCCAGGAGGCGGCAGTAGAGATCGAAGCCGATCTCCACCATGAAGCCATGCTGCTCGGCGCCAAGAATATTGCCGGCGCCGCGGATCTCCAGGTCGCGCAGCGCCACCTTAAATCCTGAACCGAGTTCGGTGAACTCCTTGATCGCCTGCAGCCTCTTTTTCGCGCTTTCAGTAATGATCTTATCCGGGCGATAAGTTAGGTAGGCGTAGGCCGGCCGGTGTGAACGGCCCACCCGGCCGCGCAGCTGGTAAAGCTGGGCCAGGCCAAACTGGTCGGCGTCGTAAACCACCAGCGTGTTCACGTTGGGGATATCCAGCCCCGCTTCAATAATGGTCGTGCTGACCAGGATGCGGTACTTTCCTTCAATGAAATCGCTCATGATCTGCTCAAGAGAGCTCTCCGGCATGCGGCCATGCGCCACAGCTACGGCCGTGTCCGGAAACATATCCTGAACCTTTTTGGCCACGGCCCTGATCCCGGCAATGCGGTTGAAAACAAAATAAACCTGGCCGTCGCGGTTCAGTTCCCGCTGGATCGCCTCCCTGACCAGGTGCTCGGAGTATTCCGCAACAAAGGTCTGGACCGGGTAGCGGTTTTCAGGAGGAGTCTCGATCACGCTCAGGTCCCTTACCCCGGCCAGGGAAAGATGCATCGTCCGGGGTATGGGGGTGGCGGTCATGGCCAGAACATCTACAGAAAGGCGGAGCCCTTTCAGCTTTTCTTTATGGCGCACTCCGAAACGCTGCTCTTCATCGATGATCAGCAGCCCCAGATCATGAAACCTGATATCGTCTGAAAGCAGCCGGTGCGTGCCGATAATTATATCTATTTTCCCGACGGCCAGGTCCTCCAGGGTCTTCTTCTGCTCCGCCGGCGAAACAAAACGGCTCAGCCGGGCCACCCGGAAAGGATAGTCGGCGAAACGCTCCGAAAAAGTCCGGTAATGCTGCTGCGCCAGGACCGTGGTCGGCACCAGCAGGGCCACCTGCTTCCCCTCCATGACCACCTTAAAGGCCGCCCGCAGAGCCACCTCGGTCTTTCCGTAGCCCACGTCGCCGCAAATAAGGCGGTCCATGGGATGCTCATTCTCCAAGTCGCGCTTTACTTCGGCAATGGCCTGCAGCTGGTCGGGAGTCTCTTCGTAGGGAAAGCTGGACTCAAATTCAAGCTGCCAGGGATGATCGGGCCCGTAACTGTAACCGGGCGTCATTGCGCGGTAGGCATAGAGATCCAGCAGCTCCTGGGCCATCTGGTGCACGGATTCCTTGGCCCGGCTTTTCACCCGATGCCACTCCCCGCTGCCAAGGCTGTGCAGCCGGGGGGCCTTCCCTTCCGACCCGATATATTTCTGAATAAGATCGATCTGCTCCACGGGAATATAGAGCCTGTCTGTGCCCCTGTACTGGACCAGGAGGTAATCCCGCCGGATCCCGTCAATTTCAAGAGCGCTTAAACCCATATACCTGCCGATGCCATGCTGCTCATGAACCACGTAATCTCCCACGGCCAGTTCCCGGTAATCGCGCAGCCGGAGCCCCTCCTGCTGCGCCAGCCGCCTTCTTTTGCGGCGCCGGGGCAGCAGGTTGCTTTCAGTGACCACGGCCAGCCTCAGCGAAGGAATCTGGAAACCCTCTTGCAGGGCTGACACAGTCATCCTGGCCTCGCCGGGAGCCCAGGGCTCTTTTGAACCGGCATTCACAGATAAGCCTTTTTCCCGTAAAAGCTGCTGCAGCCCTCCGGCCCGCTCCGGGTTCGCGGCGGTGAAAGCAATCCGGTAGCCCTCTGCTCTCCACTCCTTGAAATCCGCCAGCAGCAGCGGCCACTGCCCGTGATAGTAAGCCGCGTTTTTTCCGGCCACCTGGTACTTTCCGGTTAACTCCAGAGGCCCGGAGGAAGAAGAAAAGAGGGTCAGGGCAACAATGGAGCCGGGATAGCGGGCGAGCAGTTCCCCCATCTCCCAAAAAGAATCCAGCCGGCCCGGCAGCAGTTCTCCCCCAGTGAAAGCGGTAGCGTGGTGTTCCAGCAAATCCCGGCGCAGAGCGGCCGCCTGCTCAAAAAGCGCGGCCGGCTCATCTATTACCATGACGGATTCAGGTGAAAGATAATCGAGAATTGAAGCGCCGTCACCGTAGAAATACTTGAAATAACCGGGAAGAAGATCGAGCCCTCCGGGACCGGCGAGACGCTCCAGGTGCCGTCCGGTATTTGTTTTTAGCTTCACCGCCGTTTCCACTTCGCCCTTCCGGCGCAGCCTGGAGACAGCCTGCTCCACTTCCCGCTCAATCCGCTTTTCCCCCTCCAGATACTTCTGCCGCGGCAGAATCAGTTCGTAAGCCGGCGGGACTGAGGCCTGCCGGAGATGCTCCGTTGAACGCTGACTGGCGGGATCGAAGAGGCGAAGAGATTCCACAGTCCGATCAAAGAGTTCGATGCGCAAAGGCAGCTCCCAGCCGGGAGGAAATATATCGACAATTTCACCGCGGGCGCTGCACTGGCCTCTCCCTTCAATCAGGGACACCCTCTCATAACCCCTATCAATTAATTTTTCCAGGAACTTATCGCGGTCAACCACTGCGCCGGCCTGCAGCGTTATCTGAAGAGCGGACCACTCCTCCGGAGGGAGGACCCTGGAGATCAAGGCGGCAAAAGGAGCAACATAAATTCCCTTTTCCCCGCGGCGCAGCCACTCCAAAAAAGAAAGGCGCTGCCTGCGCTGCTCCATGCTCCTGGCGAGGAGGTCCGGGGCCATAAAGAGCTCCCTGGCCGGGAGAAGGTTTACCAGCCCGGACGGCAAAAAGGAGAGAAGATCTTCATATATCCTTTCCGCCCGCGCCACATCGGGGGCAACAACCAGCACCGGCCGGCGGCTCTCGGCGGCCAGACCTGCCAGGAAAAAAGTCCTGGAACTGCCGTCGAGTCCCGTTACCGCCACCCTGCTGCCGGAAGCGGCGGAGAGTATCTTTAACAGGTCTGAAAAGGAGCGATCTCGGGGCCATTCTTTAAGGAGATCGTAAAAAAACATGGTTCGCTCCCTTCCTGGCGTAGGAGTAAGAATTTTGCGAAAAGTGTCTTCTTCGCTCCCTGAGAAAGAGCTTGTCGTTTTCATTTTCATTCAGCTTCAAAAACAGGCATCGAATCAACACACGGCTCACAAAGGGAATAAATGAAAAGATCACCTGCCGGGGCCGTCTTAATGACAGCCTCGTCCTGATCCTCGGCCCGGGGATCTATACCCATCTGCCGCAGTTCATCTTCGGTAAGAGACAGCGCACCGATGATGGCGCCGCAGCAATCACAGATATAGGTGGCCCTCATTTACGCATGCTCACTCACCATCATATTCAATTAAGATCACTATTTATGCTTCCCCGGGCAGGTTGGCTTTATCCGGAGGAGTCAGTTGTATCCAAAAGAAAAATTAAATTCCGCCTGCAGAAGACGGAATCTCCACACACCGGCCCCTCCAGCCGGCGTTTACGGCACCCGGTTAAACCGGTTCATGGCTTCCTCCAGCCCCGCATCAATGAGAAAAGCCAGCGCTTCTACTGCCTGCTCCACAGCCCGGTCAAGCAACAGCCGCTCTTGCGGCGGGGGAACATCCAGAACGTAAGCGGCCGCCTCGCCAACAAAGGGCTTGCCGATACCGATCCGCAGGCGTAGAAATTCAGAGCTTCCGGTTGCATCGATAACCGATTGGACGCCCCGGTGCCCTGCGCTGCCGCCGCCGCAGCGCAGCCGGATCCGGCCGGGAGGCAGGTCCAGGTCGTCATAAACCAGTACCAGCTGCCCGGGCTCGAGCTCATAGCGCCGCAGTAATTCCACAACAGCCCGGCCGCTTAAATTCATATAGGTCAGCGGCTGGACCAGCAGAACCCTCTTTCCCGGGCTGCCGGCAGCGGCACAGAGGGAGTGGCGCAAATGAAAAGGCTTCTCTGCGTTAAACTGCCTGGAAAAGGCCTCCACTACCCGGTATCCCAGGTTGTGCCGCGTCCCGCAGTAGCGCTCGCCCGGGTTGCCCAGGCCGACAATGGCAAAGAGAAATTTTTCTTTAAACCGTTTCCGGAAAAAAATTTACTCTCCGTCCTCCTCCCCCTCCGGAAGTTCCGCCTTTTCTTCTTCTGCAGGAGCAGCTTCTTCCGCTTCTTCTGCGGCCTCAGGCGGCTTCTCCTCTTCTTCTTCTGCCTGCGGAGCCAGCACCTGCACCAGGATCTCCTCCGGTCCGGTCAAAAGGGTTACCCCTTCCGGAAGGACCAGTGTACCGGCGCTGATCCCTTCCCCGATCTGCAGCGGCGAAATATCCACTTCTATCATCTCGGGAATGTTCCCCGGAAGACACTTGATGTTCACTTCCCGCATGAGAATCTGGAGAATCCCGCCTTCGGCTACACCGGCGGCCTCTCCGGTGAAGTTCAAGGGGACATTAACCTCGATCTCATCCTCCATGGAGATGCGGATAAAATCAACATGCAGCAGCCGGTCCTGATGAAAGAGATGTCTCTGGATCTCTTTTAACATTACCGTCTCCACCTGCGGCCGGGTGCCATCTCCGATCTGCAGATCAATAAGGACGTTGCCCCCTCCCATTGCCAGCACCTGCCTTAACATGCGGCCGTCCACCAGCAGCGATTGCGTCTCCTTCCCCCGGCCGTAAATAACGGCCGGGACTTTGCCTTCACGCCGCAGCCGGTTTAGTTCGCCCCTGGTCAGGCGCGAACGTTTTTCTGCTTCAAGGACCATGCGATCCATGCTATAACCTCCTCGATCTCAAGTATACACCTGCTGGTATTGTTGTCAAATTAAACAAAAAGCTCACTTACCGAGCGTTCCTGGTTAATCCGGATAATCGCTTCCCCGATCAGCGGCGCAACGGAGAGCACCTGAAATTTTACTCCTTCGGGAGCCACCCCGACGGGGATGGAATTGGTATAAATTACCTCTTCAATGGGCGCGCTGTTGAGCCGCTCAATGGCCGGTCCCGAAAAAACCGGGTGGCTGCAGCAGGCGTAAACCTTTATCGCTCCTGCATCTTTTAAAGCTTCAGCGGCCAGAACTATGGTCCCCGCGGTGTCAATGATATCGTCGATCAATATGGCGACCATATTTTTTACATCGCCGATAATATTCATTACCTCTGCCTGGTTGGGGGCGGGTCTTTTCTTGTCGATCACCGCAATGGGCAGCCCCAGCCTGTTGGCAAGTTCGCGCGCCCTGGTCACCCCGCCCAGATCTGGAGAGACAACCACTCCTTTGGAGATAGTCTTCTCTTTAAGATAGTTGGCTATGATTGGCACCGCAGTGAGATGATCAAAGGGGATATTAAAAAACCCCTGGATCTGCCCGGCATGAAGATCCATGGCCACCACCCGGCTGGCTCCGGCAGCGGTAATCAGATCGGCCAGCAACTTGGCCGTAATGGGATCGCGCGCCCTGGTCTTACGATCCTGCCGGGCGTAGCCATAATAGGGTACCACTGCATTTACCGAGCGGGCGGAGGCCCTTTTAAGAGCATCGATTAAGATCAGCAGCTCCATGATATTCTCGTTTATGGGATCGCTCATGGGCTGGATTAGAAATACGTTTGTCCCGCGGACGCTTTCCCGGATGCCTATGCGGATCTCGCCGTCGCTGAAACGGCTCACCTCCGCCTCCCCCAAGGGGATTCCGATAAAAGCGGCAATCTCTTCCGCCAGGCTGCGGTTGGCGCTGCCGCAAAATAACTTTATCCTGTTGTTGTTCACCTTAAAACCCCCTGAAATGTTTGCTGCGTGGCTTTAATTCTTCTCTTCTTCGGCTTTTTCCTTCTGTGGTTGACTTTTCTTCAGCAGGCGGTCTGCGGCTCCCGGGCAATTCTCCTGATCCGTTCTGGCTATAGCCAGTGCGCCGGGGGGAACATTTCTGGTCACGGTAGTTCCGGCGGCGATAAAGGCGCCCTCGCCTATTTCCAGCGGAGATATGAGATTGCTGTTGCAGCCGATAAAGGCCCCCCGCCCTATAGAAGAGCGGTGTTTCCTGCGTCCGTCAAAATTTACCACAATTACCCCGGCGCCCAGGTTCGCTCCGCCTCCTATGTCCACATCTCCCACATAGCTGAGGTGGGGAACCTTGGTTCCGGCATCGATCCGCGAATTTTTCACTTCAACAAAGTCGCCTATTTTCACCCCTGGCCCGATGCGGCTGCCGGGCCGGATGTAGGCGAAGGGGCCCACGAGGGCTTCGTTTTCGATCACGCTCTCTTCCACGACCGACTGGCGGAAGATCACCCGGTCATGGATTTCCGCATTGATAATCTGCGCCCCGGGGCCGATACGGCAGGCGGAGCCAATCACCGTGCGCCCCTGGATAACAGTCTGGGGCCAGATTACCGTATCCGGACCGATTTGCACATCGAAATCGATATAGGTAGAAGAAGGATCCACCATGGTCACACCCTGCCGCATCAGGGATCGGTTTATCCGCTCTCGCATAATTGCCGCCGCTTCGGCAAGTTGGCAGCGGTCATTGATACCCAAGACCACCCGCCAATCTTCGATGCGGCAGGCGCTAACGCGGTGTCCCTGCTCCTGCAACAGGGCAACTAGATCGGTGAGATAATATTCCCGCTGGGCATTGTCTGGGGTAAGCGCGGGCAAATACCGCCGGAGATACTTTATATCAAAACAGTAGATGCCGCTGTTTACTTCGCTAATTTTTTTCTCGTCAGCTGAAGCATCGCTCTCTTCAACAATCCGAATCCGGGCTCCGGAATCGCCGGAATGGCGAATGATCCGGCCGTAACCCGCAGGGTCTGCAAGCCCGGTGGTCAGCACCGTGGCCGCACTGCGGCCGTGCTCCCGGATTAACTGCTCCAGGTGTTCTTTCTCTATCAGCGGGGCATCCCCGCAAAGGACCAGCAACAAGCCCTCTGCGGGCAGCTGCGGTAAAGCCTGCATGAGAGCATGTCCAGTCCCCAATTGTTCTTCCTGAAGGGCATAGCGCCACCGGGCGCCCATCTCCTCCCTCACCAGCTGCGCGCCCCTGCCAATAACAATGATCACCTTTCCCCCGGTTACAGCAGCGGCGGCATCGACAACGTAGCGCAGCATCGGCCGCCCGCAAAGGGGATGCAGCACCTTGGGCAGAGAGGAAACCATTCTCTTGCCCTCTCCCGCCGCCAGGACCACCGCCCACGTTTCTAACATGGGAGCTCCTCCTCAGAGTATAATATAACTCATTATACTACAGGCGGCGGAGAAGCAACAAAAATTTTAATCCTTAACCGGTGACGGGCTGCATTTCCAGCTCTTTAAAATAAGCTTCCAAAATCGCCTGCTGGATCTCCTGCCTGGCCTCGGTATTGATGGGATGGGCGATATCTTTAAACTCGCCGTTGGGAGTACGCTTGCTGGGCATGGCCACAAAGTAGCCGTTGGTCCCCTCAATCACCCTGACATCATGAACCACGAACTGATCATTCAATGTAACCGATACGATCGCCCTCATCTTCCCTTCCTGGTTGAGCCTCCTGATCCGGACATCTGTTACCTTCACAAGGACCACCTTCCCGGTTATAAAATTGACAAAAAGCTGACCTTCTTCTTAATAATGAAACTAATTCAACAATCACTCGACAAAATCCTGCCAGGTAAAATATAAATTATATTTAATATTATTTGAGAGCCTGCCGGACCAGCTCGAGGTCGCTAATTTTGTCCACATCGGTGCCGATCTCCACAAAATCACAGGGCACGGCGTGGGCCCTGGCCTGCATCATCCGGGAGAGGTAGCTTTCTAGTTCAGCCACGGTAAGAATGTTCAGGAGAAATTTAAAAATGAAGCTCGCCGGCAGTATCCGGAAGAGTTTAAGCGGTTTTTTCCGGTAGGCCACAAAGAGATCCAGCCGGGGATAAGAGCGGGCAAACCATTCCGGGCGGAGCAAGGCTATATTGCCGCCTGTAAAGGAACCGTCTCGCAGCCGGACGTAAGTCCGCTTCATCTGGGGAAATCTCTTGCGGCAGCATTCCCGGGTCAGTATGGGATAGTAAAAATCACCGTCGAAAGGAGCGCACAGCTTCAGGAAACCTTCAATCGCTTCCCGGCCGATGAGGGGAATGTCTGCCGTAAGCATGAGGCAGAGCCGCTCCTGCTTCACCGCCTTCAAGCCGGCGGCGGCATTTGCCAGCATGCTCTCCTCCTCGGAAACAGGAGTAAAGCGGTAGCCTTCTTCCAGCAACTCCGCCAGCTCCTTATCCGGACCCACAACCACGATCTTTTCAATTAAGTCTGACTCAGCCAGGGCATTGAGAATATAGCCGAGCATGGGACGTCCATGAATTTTGATAAAAGCTTTATTGGAAACCCCCTCCCGATCCGTAAGCGGCTCACCTTTCCCTCCGCCGGCCAGGACAACCGCATCAAACATCCTCTACACTCCTTCCGCATTTACGGGTTGGATTTGGTCCAGCATAAAAAGACCCGGTTCCCGGCATCCTCCAGGGCCCGGGCAGCCACCCGGGCAGAAACCAGGCTGTCGCAAAGGGCGAACATTGACGGCCCGCTTCCGGACATGGCCGGGTGAAGGCCGAGATTTAGAAATTCTCTTTTCAGCGCCTGCAAAGGCAGGTGCTGCGGCATAACTACCGCCTCCAGGGTATTGGTCGATTCCCCGGCAAACCATAGATGGAGCAGCCGTTTGCTCCGCTCCCGGATCGCCTCAATTAAAGGTTCCAGGCGGGGGCGCAGCAGATGCGCCGGCTCCAGCGCTCCGTAAACCTGTGCCGTTGACAGATGCATTTCCGGAGGCATGGCCAGGATGACCCAGTGAAAGGGCAGCCCGGGCATGGCCGCCACCTTCTCTCCCCGTCCCTGCGCCAGCGCCGTTCCTCCCAGGAGACAAAAGGGCACATCGGATCCGAGCTGCGCCCCTGCTTCCAGCAGCTCGGAGAAGCTCAACCCCAATCCCCAGTATGAGTTCAGCCCCTTTAATGCCGCAGCGGCATCGCTGCTGCCTCCCCCGAGGCCCGCCGCTACGGGGATATTTTTAAAGAGGGACATCTTTACGCCTGGAAGAGCGCTCCCCAGGCCCGCTTTCTCTGCCAGCAGCGCCGCCGCCCGGCAGACGAGATTGTCTTCGCCGGAAAGAGAAGGTTCGGAACAGAAGAAGCGCCAGCCCGGCTCTTCCTGCGGCTCCAGAAGGATGGTGTCGGCCAGTGAAAGCTGCTGCATCACTGAGAGAAGGTCGTGGTAACCGTCCGGCCGGCGCCGCAGAACAGTCAATCCGAGATTTATCTTGGCCGGAGCCTTGATTAGCATTGCCCTGTTCATGGTCTGTTAGCCTTTTTTATAGCATCTTGACCAGGCGGGGGTTGTCCGTTATTCCGGGGATGCGCCCTCTTTTGGCCACCGCTTCATCTCCGATCTCTTTCAGATCCATGGTCATGTCGATGGCCGGCGAACGGGCGATATAGCTTCCCACTCCAAAAGCGTCCGCTCCCGCCTCCGCCAGCAGGGAAATCCTTTCTGGATCAAGGCCGCCGGAAACAACAATCTGCACTGATTTGAAGCCGCCCTGGTCCAGCCGGGCCCGCACTTCCCGGACCAGCTCCGGGGTAACCCCGCCTCTTTCGGCGGGGGTGTCGAGCCGGACCCCGAACAGCTTTTCACCCAGGGCCCGGGCTACCCGGAGCGCCTCTTCGGCTTCATCCTTAAATGTATCCACAAGAATAATCCGCGGCTCATCCGCGGGAACAAAATCATTGTAGGCCCGGGCCAGCTTTACGGTGTCACCGGCAATTAAAAAGGCCGCATGCGGCACCGTTCCGGAGGGCCTGCGCTTCAGCAGCAAGGCTCCCAGGATGCAGCTGCATCCGTCCGCGCCGCCGAGCACCGCCGCCCGCTCCATTACCGGCGCCACCGCCGGATGGAGATGGCGCGCTCCGAAGCAGAGCAGGGTCCGCTCCCCGGCAGCCTCCTTGCACCGCCGCGCGGCGCTGGCCCAGCCGCTGGCGCTGGCGAGCATGCCCAAAATGGGGGTTTCAAAAATGCCAAAATTGCCGTAGGGCCCCTTAATGCGCATGACCACCTCTTTTTTGGCCATCTTCTCCCCTTCGGGAAGGCTCCAGACCTGCACACCCGCGTTGCGAAGCAGGTAGAGGACCTCTTCCGATCCGGCAAAAAGACCTTCGCGGGAGGCAAAGATCTCCGCGGTAACCTCTGTCTGCGCCAACCCCATGTAATTGAGAAGGTCCCTGGTGCGCACAAAATAGATATCGGTAGTCCAGCCCTTTTCAATCTCCTCATGAGTGGCCGCATGAAACCTTGCTGCTGTTTCAGGCAGCGCCTTCTCCACATCAGCCAGCGTAATCAGATCCACGGCGATTTCTCCTCCAAGTTTATTTAAGCAAGGTCACTCCAAGGGTTTTCTCCATCTCCTGCAAGGCAAAACGGTGCGCCTGTTCATCGATCCCGGCCACCGCGCCCGGGACGACAGATACCTGGTAATTCCGCATCCGCGCATCTGCGGCGGTATAGAGAACACAGATATTGGTGACCACACCGGTGAGCTCGAGCTCTGATACGCCGTATTCCCGCAGTGTGAGATCAAGTTCCGTCCCGAAAAAGGCGCTGTAGCGCCGTTTATAGATTATTCTCTCCTCGGGCCGGGGAGCCAGCTCGTCAATTACCTTTCCGCCTTCTTCGCCTTCCAGGCAGTGAGGGGGAAACATTTCAAACTCCAGATCGCCCTGGCGGTGGCGATCGCAGATGAAGATGACCGGTTCTTTCTTCTGCCGGAAGAGATCCAGCCTTTCCTTGATCACCGGGATAACCTTCTCTGCCGCCGGGCCAATATAAAGCGCCCCCTCGGGTTTGATAAAATCATTTAGCATATCGATAATAAGCAGGGCTTTCATCTAAAATCCTCCATTTAAAAATAATAAAAAAATAATTCCACAATAATGGTCCTGATCCTTTTTTTAAAAAAGTATGCCCGCCGAAACGGGCATACCTGCCGTCCTTATGATTCCTTGCGGAGCGAGCGCTCGGCCCGTTCAATAGCCTTGGTCACCAGGTTGCCGCACTGGCGGGAGCTCACGCTGCCCCAGCCTTCACGGCGAACCAGGTCCTGCACCCCCAGTTCAGCAGCGAGCTCATACTTGAGTTCTTCCGACATCACCGGGCGACGACGTGCCACAGCATCAACTCCTTTTTAAAAAAATAAAGACGGCATTTATATTTTACGGTTTCAGGAGCTGCTTTAAACGATCTGATTACTGGAGGCGCTGTGAGCAATGTGATTTATTTAACAAAAAAACCGTCACCTTTTCTAATAAGGTTCCGGTTTTTTTATATATTTTTTTTATAAAATAATTACAGGCCTACTGAACGATACCTCTTATCCTCGCCGAAGCTCAGCTCCACCGTTTCTGTGAGCACATCGGCATAGCTGAAAGAAACCCTTTGAAAATAGTTCGGTTCATCGATGCGGATTACAAAAATAGAGGGATAGGTACTCTCCAGGATGCCCTCTTTTTCAAAGGTTTTACGACGACCCCGGTTTGCCTTTAACTTGATTCTTTCTCCGACATGAGGTTCAAGTTTTTTGCGTATTTCAAGAAGAACATCTTTAGACACATAAAAAACCACCTTGTAGATACCTTTTATGAAATATTAACATAAATCCACTTGATTTGTCAAGAAAAAGCGAATTTGAGAGCTGTGGAGTCTCAGTGTGTAAACCTGTCGGCAATGGTGGTGGCGCCGTATGATTCAGGCTTGATCCGGGCATGATAGCCGCTGCCGATGACCATGCCCACCACTTCTTTAATAATCTCGCGGGTTTCTCCCTTTTCGCCCACGTCAAGATGGATCTCCACGTTCAGTTCAGCCGCCCCGTTTTCAGCCAGCTTTTCCGTGATCTTTGCCGCCACTTCGAGGCTGAGAAAAGTTTCATAATAAATCCGCTGCCGCAGGCTTTCCATGTAACGGGTTCTCTGCTTGCGGTAGTAAAAGCGCCCTCCCTTGCCGATACGGTGAATAATAATTGCAGTCACAAAAACAACGCTCTTGCGAGTATAGGCGTGAGAATCGGTCCCGATGATTAACTTATACTTGTCCTCGGGATTCTCACCGGAATAAGTGCCGATATCTTCAAATACAGCCTCAAAGGAGAGCTTCCCCCTGGTCGGGCTGTAAAATTCCATTATCTATTACGACCTTTCACCTTATTTTATTAATAATTGTAAGCGATCCGGGCTATCTTTGCAAATTGCTCCATCGAGAGCATTTCCGCCCTGGCCTGAGGCTCAACCCCGGCCAGGTGCAGTATTGAGAGGAGCTCTTCCCTGCTCCGGGAGAAAACTCCGCCAAGGCTGTTGGCCAGTATTTTCCGGCGCTGCCGGAAAGAAGCCTGCACGATTTTCCAGAATAGCTCTTCTTCACCGGCATCAAGGCTGCGCGGGCGCGGCTGCAGCTTTACCACCGCCGAATCGACCTTCGGACGGGGCCAAAAAACTTGCCTGGAAACGGGAAAGAGTATCTCGGCCGGGGCATAGTAGCGGCAGAATACCGAGAGAGCCCCGTATGAGGCGCTGCCAGGCGCTGCGGCCAACCTTGCGGCAACCTCTTTTTGAAACATGAGCACAGCCTTTTTGAAAGGAAAATTTTCCTTAAAAAGGTTATAAAGCAGCGGGCCGGAAATCTGGTAAGGGAGATTGGCAATAAGGGTTGGCGCAGCCTCCGGCCCGAAATAGCCGCAAATCAGCTCCGCCCACTTCACTTTCAGCGCATCTTTTTGCAGTACCCTGACATGCGGAAAAGACCGCAGCATTTCCTCCAGGGCTGCGGCCAGCCCGCGGTCCAGCTCCAGGGCAAGAAGACGCACGCTGCGGCGGGCCAGTATGGCCGTGAGAGCGCCCGCTCCGGGCCCTATCTCCACGGCTGCTTCGCCGGGGCCAAGCTCCGCCGCTTCCACAACCTTGCGGGCGATATTGCCGTCAATTAAAAAATTCTGCCCCCAGCCGCGCCGCGGCCGCAGCCCTCTCTGCTCGAGGTAGAGCAGCAAACGGCGCGGCGAGGTCAGATCCGGTAGTCCCGGCACGCCAGGCATGGCCAACCCTTCTTTCGAGGAGGCAGCGCCATTATATTTTTTTCAAAATGTAAACTTTTACACCGCGTTTCAGACCAAATTTGGCCACATCGCTATGGTAATCGTATAATAGATCAATCCTGTTGCCCTTAATCGCTCCGCCGATATCCTCCGCCCGGGCAAAACCGATCTTGCCGATTCCTGGGATCGGTTCAATATAAAGCAGGCTGCCCAGAGGGATTACCCGCGGATCGACGGCCACCATCCGCGGCGAGCTGAGCGTGCCCAGGCCCTGAACCGCTTTCTTGCCGGTATAGGTGTAGCCGTTGTTATAGCGGCCCGTGCAAAAGGCATGTCCATTATGATCCAGCGGGCAGCCCGAGCCGGGCGTCCCCGGGCAGTAAGACGTCGCTGTCATGGTCAGGACCCGGTCAAACTCCATCACCCGGCCTTCCCGCTCCAGGGTTGTATTGTCGCCATACTCCACGATCTTGTCCAGCGGCTTCTCCAGGAGAAGAGATGACACCACCTCTCTTTTTACTTCCACTCCGTTTTCGGTGGTAACCTCAATCAACTCCTCCTGGAGCCCGGGGCGTCCTTCGCGGATTACCCGGGAAAGTCCCCGATCCAGCTGCGGATTTTTCTTAACAATTTCATCGTAGAGAACGGCGCTGCGGTTGCTGACATAGTGTTTCTGCACCCGGATTATTTCGATTAATGCGCCATCGTAAGCTTCTTCGAGCCCCTCCGGTTCGATCCGGTCTTGGGGCCCAAGCTCAAAGCCCTCTTCGGCAAGCAGTTCTCTTACCGGTTTCGTAGGGGTTATGATAAAAGAAAGCTTATTCCCGTCCACCACGATAACTTCAAAAGCCTTCTGGACATCAATGCGCGAATGTTGGGTTAACAGGGAGCCGCGTTCAGGAATCACCCGGTCGCGAGGGTGGAGCTGAATTCCCTTCTCTTCAATTATTTCCTCTACAGTCCGGCAGAAGGTGTGGGCTGTAAAAAGTTCCTCGCCGTCAACATAGAAAGTCACAGTATGGCGCGCATACTGGTACACAAGGACTGACAGGATGATCAGGCAGCTGTAGAAAAGCGCCAGGGGGTGACTTTTACAAAAAGCCGCCACTTTGCCGCCGAGTTCCTGGAAGCTCTTTTTTGCCGGAAGCAGATTCAGCCCCCGGCCGGCTCTCAGGATAGGCAGAGTTCCCAATGCTCTCTCCTCCCCCATACCAGGTCTATTCTATCCGCCCCCCCTTGTTCCGTCAATACAGTAAAGCGGCGGGGCAATATTTAGTCTAGCCTGAATAATTGCCGCCTATGCTCGCTGTTATATTCCGGCAAGGCAAAAACTAAAAAAAATAATGACAAAACAACCTGAATGCTTTATAATTAACTTAACTTGAGGTAATTTTTCACCTGGTTAAGCAAATCTTTCCCGGAAAGGGGGTCTGCTGCTCCAGGGAAAAGCTTGTTTAAGATCAACCTTGCTGTAGCCTGAAAAATTAAAGTTTTGAAAAGGAGGATTTTATCAGATGGCAAGTTTGCAGGAGATAACCGCCAAGCTGCGCACAAAAATGGAGAGCGTAGATCCTTCCAAGATTAAAGGGATGAATGCGGTATACCAGTTTGACCTTTCCGGAGACAACGGCGGAGTCTTCCATGTTAAGGTGGCCGACGACACTGCCGAACTGATTGAAGGAGCTTCCGACAACGCCAATATTACCATCACCATGGCCGCCGATGATTTTGACAGCCTCCTTGATGGAAAGCTGAACGCAACTTCCGCTTTCATGGCCGGCAAGCTGAAGGTTAAAGGCGACATGTCCCTGGCAATGAAGCTGCAGAGCCTGCTTGGCTAAAAATCCTCATGAGCGGGCAGCAGATGTTCAGCCTTGCAGGGAAGGTAGCCCTGGTCACCGGCGCTTCCCGCGGCATTGGCCGGGCTGATGCCCTTGCGCTGGCCCGGGCAGGAGCGGATGTTGTGATCACGGATATCCTCCTGGAAAGCGACGCCGATGAAAAGGTGCTTGAAACCACTGTCGCGGGGCAGCTTTTAAGAGACCGGGGCGTGGTTTACGCCGAGCAGACCGCTGAGGAGATCCGGCAGCTCGGACGCCGTGCCGCCGTTTTTAAAATGGATGTCACGGACCGGGAGCAGGTGGCCCGGGTTGTCACCGGTGTGGTGAAAGAGTTCGGCCGGATTGACATCCTGGTGAACAATGCTGCCATGCTGGATCATGTCGCCACCATTGAAAATCAGAATGACAAACTCTGGGAACGCGACCTGCGTATTAACCTGACCGGCGCCTACAATTGTGCCAAGGCGGTCTGGCCCCACATGAAAGAACAGCACTGGGGGCGTATCATCAACATGTCTTCGGTAGCCGGAACTATGGGCGGCTTCGGCCAGGCCAGTTACTCTTCTACCAAAGCGGGTGTGATCGGCCTGACCAGAAGCCTGGCCCTGGAGGGAGCCCGCTACCAGATTACCAGCAATGCCATTGTCCCGGGAATTATCGGCACCGAGGCCTGGAAAATGGGCAATCCCAAGATGAATGAGCGGATGATCGCCCGGACCGCCTTCCGCCGCCCGGGCGAGCCCGAGGATATAGCGCACGCCGTGGTCTTTTTAGCTTCAGAAGAAGCCAAATACATAACCGGAATTGAACTTTACGTTGCCGGAGGCATCAACCTCTTTACCTTCTAAAAGCTAAAAGATTGGAGTTAATGGAAAGGGTCCCCCAAAAGAGGGGACCCTTTTCCTTTCGGTTACCGTTCAGGAGCGATTTCGCTAGGGCAAAACCTCAATCCTCACAGTGCCTACACCGTAAGGCTCCAGGCCGATCTCTAGTGCGGCGGCCCGGGAGAGATCTATAATGCGCCCGGCGACATAAGGCCCGCGGTCATTTATCCGGACGAGCACACTTTTGCCGGTTTTCAAAAAAGTTACCCGGACCCTGGTCCCAAAGGGCAGGGTGCGGTGAGCCGCCGTAAAGGCGTTCTGGTCAAAGCGCTCCCCGCTGGCCGTAAGTGCTCCGTGCAGGCCGTCCCCACCTCCATACCAGGAAGCGAGGCCCTGAAGCACCTCAACAGGGCGCTCTCCACGCGAAGGCAGCGCTTCCGCCGGGCGCTTTTCGGGAGGCTGCGGCGGCGTGAAAAATAGCATCTCCTGCCGGTGCTCCGCCCGGCCCAGGGCGATATCCTTACGTTCCAGGAAGCTGTCGCAGCTTTCAATTTCGATATCTGGCGCTGCCCGGAAGCCCTGTTCCATGAACAGCCCGCTGGAAGCAGCCGCCAGGGCAAGCAGGCAAAGCCCCGCCCGCCCGCTTTTGCGGCTGGAAAAACCAAGGCCGATCATCACTCTTCCCCCTCTCCTGTTGTTTCTCTATCTATGCTCTATTCTATTATATGTATTCAGATATACCCGGATGCATGACTGCGATTATGGCTGTTCCGGCCAGAAAAGGCGGGTTATGTTGGCCTGGACCTGGCGGGCAAGAGAGTCGAGCTCCATATCGAGGGCCAGGGCCACCCGCTCATATGTGGCCCTGATGAAGGCGGGCTCATTGCGCTTCCCGCGGTGGGGGAGCGGCGAGAGGTAGGGGGCGTCGGTTTCCAGCAGCAGCCGGCCGGCGGGGATCTCTTTTAACAGGGCCCGCAGCTCATGCGAACGGGGATAGGTTACCGGACCGGCAATGGAGATATAGAAGCCGAGTTCTAAAAAAGCGTCCAGCTCCTTTGAAGAGCCGGAAAAGCAATGGGCGATCCCAGCCCGCGGCGGCCTGATCTCGCGCAGCACTTGCAGTGTCCGTGCATGGGCCGCCCGGCTGTGAATAATGACCGGCCTGTTTAGTTCGGCAGCCAGCTCGAGCTGCTCCCGGAAAACTTTTTCCTGGGTCGGGCGCGGCGAAAGGTCGCGGTAAAAATCAAGGCCCATCTCGCCCATCGCCAGCACCCGCCGGTTTGCCGCCAGATCGGCCAATTTTGACCGGTAGCGGGGAGAGACACCGGCGGCCGCATGCGGGTGAACCCCCACCGACGCCCACAACTGGGGGTAGCTTTCGCTCAGCTTGACCGCCGCTTCGGAGCTGGACTCGTCGGCGCCCACATTGATGATCATGCCCACCCCCGCCTCGCGGGCCCGGGCCAGCACCTGCTCCAGGTCGGCTTTATACTGGGGAAAAAAGTTCAGGTGAGCATGCGAATCGATGAGTGGAGCCAATCTCAGCGCACCTTGCTCCCGGGGTCCAGCGGCCGGTCGAGTGTCGTCAGGGCCAGCCCTCCCCGGTCGTCCTCCGCCGCGAGGAGCATCCCCTCAGAGAGAATACCCCGCAGCTTCACCGGCTTCAGATTGGCCACAAAGAGGACCTGACGGCCGATGAGCTCTTCGGGGCGGTAATATTCGGCAATCCCGGCCACAACCCGGCGCCGTCCCTCCGTGCCGAGATCCACGGTCAGCTGCAGCAGCTTATCGGCGCCGGCCACGGCAGAGGCCTCCACAATGGTGACCGCCCGCAGATCGACCCTGGCAAACTGGTCTATGGTAATCAGGCCGGCCTCTTCTTCAGAGGCGGCATTCTTTTGCGGCCCCGCTTCTTTCTTTACCTTATGCGGGCGCTCTTTCTTTTCGGCAGCTTCCTCCCGGATTTGATCGCGATGTAGCTCCCGGCCCAGGTTCAAGCGGGGGAAGAGATCTTCCTCCCGGCGAACCAGGGTTCCGGGTTTAATCCTCCCCCACTGCTGCAGGCTGGCCCAATCCCGGGAAGCGGATTCCGCCTGCAGACCGAGCTGGCTCCAGATTTTATCCGGCGTGCGCGGCATAAAGGGCTCCAGCATGACCCCGATAAACCTGATGCTCTCCACCAGGTTATAGAGGACCGTCCCCAGCCGCTCCCTCTTGGCCGGGTCCCGGGCCAGCTCCCAGGGGCTGTTTTGATCGATATATTTATTGCTCCGCCGGACCAGGATCCAGAGGCCGGCAAGAGCTTCGTGGATCTTCAGCTCATCCATCCGCTTCTCCATCAGCGCAGGCGTCTGCAGCGCCAGCCCTTGCAGCTCGGCATCGCTTTCCTCCACCGGGGGAGACGGCTCCGGCAGGATCCCGTCGAAATAGCGCTCCACCATGGTCATGGTCCGGCTGACCAGGTTGCCCAGATCATTGGCCAGATCGGTATTAATCCGCTTGATCAGCGCCTCCAGGCTGTAAACACCGTCCTGGCCCATAGGGATCTCGCGCAGCAGGAAGTAGCGAACCGCATCGGAGCCGTAGCGCTTCGAGAGAACCATGGGATCGATCACATTGCCCTTTGACTTGGACATCTTACCTTCCTGCAGCAGGAGCCAGCCGTGCCCGAATACCGTTCGCGGCAGCGGCAAATCCAGGGCCATAAGAAATATGGGCCAGTAGATTGTATGAAAGCGCAGAATATCCTTGCCAATCAGCTGCACGTCGGCGGGCCAGAAACGAGCCATCTTCCCGCTTTCCGCTTCGCCGTAATCCAGAGCGGTGATATAGTTGCTCAACGCATCCAGCCAGACATAGATCACGTGTTTGGGATCAAAGGGAACAGGGATGCCCCAGTCAAAGGAGGTCCTGGAGACACAGAGATCCTCCAGCCCCGGCTTGAGAAAATTATTGATCATCTCATTTTTCCGCGAGGGAGGGAGAATAAATTCAGGATGGGTTTCTATATGCTCCAGCAGGCGGTCTGCATAGCGGGACATGCGGAAAAAATAGGCTTCTTCGGCGATCAACTCCACCGGGCGCCCGCAATCGGGGCAGTTTCTTTCAACCAGCTCCCGCTCCTGCCAGTAGGCCTCGCAAGGAGTGCAATACCATCCTTCGTATTTTCCTTTGTAAATGTCGCCCTGCTCGTAAAAGCGGGTGAAAATCTGCTGCACTTTTTTATAATGGCGCGGCTCAGTGGTGCGGATGAAATCATCGTAAGAGATATCGAGCTCTTTCCAGAGCTCTATGATCCAGGCAACAATCTCACCGACAAATTCCTCCGGTTTTTTCCCTGCTGCGGCAGCCTCGCGCTCTATTTTCTGCCCGTGCTCATCAGTACCGGTAAGAAACCAGACCTCGGAGCCGGTCGCTCTTTTGAAGCGAGCCATGGCATCGGCCACTACGGTTGTATAGGCATTGCCGATATGCAACTTGTTGCTGGGATAGTAAATCGGAGTGGTAACATAGAAAGTATCTTTGCCCGCCATTAGCAATCCCCCCGGCATGCTGTACGATGACGCTATTATACCAAAACCGCTCTTTATGTCAAGAAAATGGACTGTTCATAAAATACTTTTTTGTAAAGATGCCATAAAATCGGAAGAAAGCAGTTGACTTACCATGTCAATTACTGGTATAATGTCTTAACGCATATAATGTCGTAACCTGTAGAAAAAGGGAGGAATCGGATTTTGAAATCAACAGGTATTGTACGCAAGGTAGACGAGTTGGGAAGAGTAGTCATACCGATTGAATTGCGGCGGACGCTGGGAATTGACGTAAAAGATGCTCTGGAAATCTACGTCGACGGGGAAAAAATTATCTTGAAAAAGTATGAACCTGCCTGTATTTTCTGTGGCAATGCCGACAATGTCAAGCATTTCAACAACCGTATCGTTTGCCACGAGTGTATCAAGCAGCTGGCCACCGATTAAATATAGGCCGGATTCGGTTTTCGAGCAGCCAGACAAATACCAGGCCGGAACAGGATCTGTTCCGGCTTCTTATTACAGCCGGTCCACCTCTTCGGCCGGGAATTCCCTGGTACAGTCCGACTCGCGGAGCTTAACCTGGACCACTTTTCTAACCGGATCGGACCGCATAACCTGCCCCTCTCCGTCAGGCGTCACCACCTCTTCCCCCGGCTGGGGCATCTCTTCACGCGCCTCTTCGTAAGCGCTCATTTCAAAGCGCAGGCAGCACATGAGCCGGCCGCAGACACCGGAAATTTTAGTAGGATTGAGCGAGAGGTTCTGCCCCTTGGCCATGCGAATCGAAACCGGGGCGAATTCTTCCAGGAAGCTGTCGCAGCAGAAACTGCGCCCGCAGGGGCCTATGCCCCCCTTCAGCTTGGCTTCATCGCGAACGCCGATCTGGCGCAGCTCGATGCGCGTCCTGAAGATGGCGGCAAGATCTTTGACCAGTTCGCGAAAGTCAACCCGCTCGTCCGAGGTAAAATAGAAGATGATCTTGCTGCGGTCGAAAGTATACTCCGCCCCCACCAGCTTCATATTCAAACCATGGCGTTCTATTTGGGCCTGGCACTTGGGGAGCGCCTCCGCTTCCTTTTTCTTGTTTTCCTCTACCTGGCGGAGATCGGCTTCGCCGGCTAGACGCAGCACCTTCTTTAAAGGCATTACCAGCTCGTCTTCCGGCAGCTCCTTTTCCCCAATTACAACCTGGCCCATCTCCAGCCCGCGGGCTGTCTCCACGATAACATTGGTTCCCCGCTCTATCTTTAGCCCGCCGGGGTCAAAATGATAGATCTTCCCCGCCCGGCGGAAGCGAACTCCGATTACCCTGGGCATGAGGCAAACCTCCTTTTCAATTGCAACAGCGTCCCTTCAAGGGCAAGCCTGCGGTTCACATTGGTCTCGCCGAGTTCCTGGACCAGTTTCTGGAGCATTTCCATCGCCTCTTCCAGGGCATTAGGGGAGGCCGCCCTGGCCCAGCGCTTCGCCTCTGACGGCTGGACCAGCAGTTCCTCGCTGCCGCAAAGCAAATAAATCAAGCCGTCCCGGTAGAAAAGGCAGACCAGCTCCAGGAAAAATGCAAGATCTTCCCTCCCGGTCAGCGATTCAGCCAGGGAAAGAAGCTCCCGCGAAGTCCACCCGCCTGCTGCCAGCCTGTAGGCCAGCTCTGATGCCTCCGCAAGCCGCCCTTCGAAAGAGGGATCTTCGGCCAGCTTCAAGGCCATCCCCGGCAGCCCTTTGCTTAAACGAGACAGCAGGAGCGCTTTCTCCGGGGCAAGCCCTTTTTGCCGCTTTAGCAGATCCAGTATTTCCTCTTTTTTTAAAGGCTGCAGCGTAAAACACTGGCAGCGTGAAACTATCGTCCCGGGCAGCCGCTTCGGCCGGCCGGTGAGTAAAATAAAGTAAAGACGGGGGGGAGGCTCTTCCAGTATCTTCAAGAGAGAGGCGCAGGCTTCGGCGGTCATCTGCTCGGCTTCTTCGATGAGGCAGACCCGGTTGCCGCCTTCCAGATAAAAATTGCCCCGGATACGGCGAATCTGATCTATTCCCAGCCGGCGGCCCTGCGGCCGGATATGAAAGAAGGCCGGATGGATACCCGACTTGAAGAGGCGGCATGAGCGGCAGCGGCCGCAGGATTCCGCGTATTCCCGCCCTTGACAGAGCAGGGCCGCCGCCAGCGCCAGTCCCCAGCTCTTCTTCCCGCTTCCGGAAGGACCGCAGATAAGCACGGCATGGCTCAACGTCCCCGCAGTGAGAGCCCCGGCAAGGGCGCGGCGCAGCTCCGCCTGTCCGTAAAGATCTTTAAAGTTCATCAAAACCTCCCGTTTCCAAAAGCGGGACCAGGGAGCGCAACTTCGTCCAGATTTCCCGGTGCTGCCGCTCCGCCGGGGCGGCAGCATCGATCAAGATAATCCGCTCCGGCTCCGCGGCGGCGATGGCCAGGTAACCCTGGCGCACCCGGCGGTGATAGGAGAGAGCCCGCTCTTCCACGCGATCACCCCCGCTGCCGCGGCGGCGGAGGGCCTCTTCGACAGAGAGATCGAACAGAAAGGTCAGATGGGGCCGGCAATTCCCTGCTGCTTTTTCGTTAAGGGCGCGGATCCAGTCCCGGTCGCCGCCTCCGCCGTATCCCTGGTAGGCAACAGTGGAATCAACATAGCGGTCACATATGACCAGCTGTCCCGCAGCAAGGGCGGGCCCGATCACGGTCTCTACAAGCTCCGCCCGCGCTGCCATGTACAGCAGAATTTCCGTATTGTTGGTCAGGGAATGTTCCTTTTGCTGCAGCAGCAGCAGGCGGATCTTCTCCCCGGCGGCGGTGCCGCCGGGCTCGCGGGTTAACAGATGGGGGATCGCTTCCCGCTCCAGCCGCTCCTTCAGCAGGCGCGCCTGGGTGGTCTTGCCGCATCCGTCAATTCCCTCCAGTGAAATTAGAAAACCGCTCAACCCTGTCCCTTCTTTTAAACAAGTTGCTTTTAATCAATTATAGCATAAAAAAACCGCGTAAATGCGAGTGACAGGAAAGGTCTCACCCTGCTTCGCGGCAACATGGCCACAAAAGAGTGTGAATACGGAAAATGCCAGAAGCTCTTCTTTTTGAAAAGGAGAAGGGGAGTGAAACGCGCGCCGGAGGCTAGAAGCTGTAATTGGGAGCCTCCTTGGTGATCTGGACGCCGTGTGGATGGCTTTCAACGAGGCCCGGGCCGGTGATGCGGATAAACTTGCTCTTGCGCTGCAGCTCCTCGATATTTTTCGCGCCGCAGTAGCCCATCCCCGCCCGCAGGCCGCCAATAAGCTGGTAGACCATGTCGCTGACGGTGCCGCGAAAGGGAACCCGCCCCTCAATGCCTTCCGGCACCAGCTTCTGCTCGTGCTCCTGGAAATAGCGGTCGCGCGATCCCTCTTTCATCGCACCCAGGGAACCCATACCCCGGTAGACCTTGTAGCTGCGCCCCTGGTAGATCTCGAACTCGCCCGGGCTCTCCTCCGTTCCGGCCAGGAGGCTGCCGATCATGACCACGTCCGCTCCCGCGGCGATGGCCTTGGTGATATCTCCGGAGTATTTGATCCCCCCGTCGGCAATGACGGGAACTCCAACCTCGCAGCAAACCCGGGCCGCCTCGTAAATTGCCGTTACCTGGGGAACCCCGATGCCGGCGATGACCCGGGTGGTGCAGATGGAGCCCGGGCCCACGCCCACCTTTACCGCGTCGGCGCCGGCCTTGACCAGGTCGCGGGCCCCCTCGGCGGTGGCCACGTTTCCGGCCACGATCTGCAGATCGGAAAAGCGCTTCCTTAAGGCACGGACCATGTCGAGCACCGCTTGAGCGTGACCGTGCGCCGAATCGACCACCAGCAGGTCCACTCCCGCCTCGGCAAGCGCTTCCGCTCTCTTGACTTCAGCCTGGCCCACACCTACCGCCGCCGCCGCCAGCAGGCGCCCCCTGCCATCCTTGGCCGAGCGGGGATACTGGATGCTCTTCTCGATATCCTTGATCGTGATGAGCCCTTTAAGGTTGAATTCGTCGTCCACTATGGGCAGCTTTTCCACCTTGTGCCGGCGCAGGATCTCCTGCGCCTCCTTCAGGGTAGTCCCCTCCGGGGCGGTGACCAGACCTTCCTTGGTCATCACATCACCGATAGGCCTGGTGTAATCGTCCTCAAAACGCAGATCGCGGTTGGTGATAATCCCCACCAGCCGCCCCCCTACGGTTACCGGAACGCCGGAGATGCGGTAGCGCTCCATCAGGGCGGCGGCATCGTTCAGCGTATGCTCCGGTGAAAGATGGAAGGGGTCGGTGATCACGCCGTGCTCGGAGCGCTTCACCTTGTCTACTTCTTCAGCTTGCCGCTCCGCGGGCATATTCCGGTGGATTACGCCGATACCGCCTTCCCGGGCCATGGCAATGGCCATGCGGGCCTCGGTTACCGTATCCATGCCCGCAGACATGAGCGGCAGGTTCAGCCTGATCTCGCGGGTAAGGCTGGTGGAGACCTCCACATCCCGCGGCATGACCCTTGATCGCGCCGGAATGAGCAGCACATCGTCAAAGGTTAGCCCTTCCAGGGAAAACTTATCATCCCGCATCTCAATGCCCTCCCGGGATCCCGTCCCCGTGTAATTGAAATTATGATAGCAATTCCCCCCGCCGGTGTCAACCACTCCTTACTGGCAAGGTTTTCCAGGAGCCGCTGAAAAAGGATTTTTGAACTGCAAGAAGAATTAGAGGATTAAATTAAAGGAGGCGAAATTGATGCCCCGGATAGAGATTAAAGGTAAATCATATTTCTTTGCCGGGAGCTTTTCCACCGGAAAAACGGCGCTGCTTTTCTGCCACGGCGCCGGGGGCAGCCACCGGCACTGGCTCTACCAGCTGGAGGGCCTTAAAGAGACGGCCGCGCCGCTGGCGGTGGACCTGCCGGGACACGGGGCTTCGGGGGGGGAGCCCGCCTCTGAGATTGCCACTTACCGCGAATTTCTGCGCCAGTTCAGCGCGGCCCTGGACCTGAAAAAGTTTGTCCTGGCCGGGCACTCCATGGGCGGAGCCGTCGCTCTCGATTACGCCCTGCATTACGGCGACAGCTTGAGCGGGCTTATCCTCGCCGGCTGCGGAGCCCGCCTGCGGGTAGCGCCGCCTTTTCTGGAGGCCTGCCGGAGCGGAAATCTCCCCACGGCTATGATTGATTATGCCTACGGCCCGGCCGCCCCGGCGGAGCTCCTGGAAAGCGCGCGGCAGGAGATGGCCGCGGTCCCGCCGCAGACATTTTTTGCCGACTTCACCGCCTGCAACAGCTTTGACTGCATGGAGAGGCTGGCAGAAATCAAACCGCCGGTACTGCTCATCTGCGGCCGGGAAGACCAAATGACCCCGCCCAAGTACAGCCGCTACCTGCTGGAGCGGCTGCCGAGAGCGGAACTGGTGGAGCTGGAGGGCGCCGGCCACATGGTCATGCTGGAGGCGCCGCAGGAGGTTAACGGGGCCATCGCTTCTTTCCTGGAGAAGATCGGCGCCGCCTGAGGGGCAAAATTTTCTCGCTGTATACCGGGATGCCGTTAAGCTTCAGCAGGGCCGCGGCGACGCCGTCGCCGGCCCGGCGGCGGCCGCTGAATGACCCGTCGCGGATAAGGCCGGTGCCGCAGGAGGGGCTGCCCGATTTAAGAATAGCCCCGTCAACCCGGAAGAGCCGCGCCAGCTGCAGCACGGCGGCGGCGCCGCGCAAAAATTGTTCCGTCACGTCGCCACCTGCATCGTCCATCACCGCGGCCTCTCCCCGCAGCACGGCGCAACCGTCGCCGCCGCGGATCTCAGCCGGGCGCCTCGGCGTAGGCAGCCCGCCCAGCTGCTCCGGGCAGACCGGCAGCAGCCGGCAGCCCCGGCATAACCTGAGCAGCGAAGGGCAGCGATTCTCTCCGCCGTCGTAGCGGGTAGCCAGCCCCAGGAGGCAGGCGCTGACGAGGTAGACTTTTTCTGGCAATGTTTTCTCTCCGTTGAGTATAATATTTGCGCGATTCTGGAGGTGTATTTTTCATGAAACCGCCCCCTCCCGAAGGCGGCTTTTTTAACCTGGCCGTAGCCCGCAATGAGGCAGTAAAGAAGCTGGCCTCGCGGGATCCGGCCGCGATCGCCGGGAACGCGGCTGTCGAATTCCAGGAGCAAAAAAGCTTTTTCACCGTTCCTTTTATTAACCGGCCTTACCGGGTCTTCCATCCCGGCGGCGAGGTCGCCGGCACCGGCGGCGAAGAGATCTCGCTCTATCTCTCTATCTTAATCCTGCACTACCTCGTTACCGCCGATGGGAAACCCCTCAGCGGCCGGTGGATCTCCTATCGCCATCTCCCGGGCGGCGATATCTACATGGAACCTTTCCGGCGCCGCGCCGTACTCCCCTTCTTAAAGGCCTTCGGCTCCGACCCGGACTCTTTTGTTCAGGCTGCCTCCGCTCTCGGCGGCCGCCGCCTCGAGGGCAGCGGCACCGGCATGGTCATCCCCGTCTTCCCGCGGGTGCCGATCAATTTCACCCTCTGGCCTGGGGACGACGAACTGCCTCCTTCGGCGGCGATCCTCTTCGATGCGCAGGCCGCTTCTTACCTGCCGACTGAGGATTACGCTCACCTGCCCGCACTGGTCGTGGAGGCGATGCAGCGGCTCCGCCCGTAAATCAGCGCGCGGCCGCCGCCATTTATTTCGCCCGCGGCCTCTCTTTTTCCTTTCTCAGGATGTCGATGGCCGCATCAGGGCAGAAAAACTGGCAGAGCCGGCAGCCGGTGCAGCGCTCCATCCGTTTCGGCTCGACGATGGGCGTGCCGTAAACGCCGATGCGAGTGGACCAGTCAATGACCTGGGAAGGGCATTTCTCGATACAGAGGCCGCATCCCTTGCAGAGATCGGGCGAGATGTAAAAGTAGGCCTTCTCATTGGCCGCCTCGAAGCGGGTAAAGGTTTTGCTCATCTGCTCTCTCCTAAGCCTGCGCCGGCGCTTTTTTTCTTACGGCAGCGGCGCCCAGCTCCAGCGCCGCAAAATTATGCTCCCTCAACCGCGGGTCCTTCTTAAAGCGGCGCTCCAGTTTCTCCTCCAGCGCATCTTTAACCTGCTCCAGCGTCACCGCGCCGGTAATTTCCACCATCGCCCCCAGGATAATCATGTTAAAAACACGCGGGTGCAGCCGCTGCCGCGCCAGGTCTGAAGCGGCAACGGCAATGAGCCTTCGGGAGGGCATCTCCAGTGCCGGCCGCTTATCGCGGTAGCTCATCTTTTCTGCAAAGGCGTCCGGGGCAATGGTGTCGTAAGACTGCAGGCCCACCACCTGGTCGGAGACCTGCGGCGCGTCGATTAGGGAGTTGTCGTAGAGAATAATGGTCTCCGGGCCGAGGTACTGCTCGCTGCGGCGCAGGGCACGGGGGCTCAGGGCGGCCACCAGATCGGCCTGCAAAAACTTGGGCGAGCCGATGGATTCCGGCGAAATCTGGACAAAGGCCAGGGAGACCCCGCCCCGCTGCTCGATGCCGAAGTTGGGTATATAGAGGGATTTCAACCCGGCCCGGTAGGCTGCCAGGGCCAGCGTCTCCGCCAGCGCCTGAACCCCCTGGCCGCCCTCTCCCGCCGCCGCTATTTTCCAGTGACGCATGTCAGCCCTCCTTCCCGGCAAGAACGGCGACCTCACCGGGGCGGTAGTAGCTGCTCATATCCTGCTCCAGAAAAGACCAGGTGGCGGCGGCGTTGGTCCGCCAGTTGGTGGGGCAGGTGGAGAGCGCTTCGATAAATGAGAAATGGCCCTGCAGCTGCCTTTCGAGACCCCGCTTGAGCTCATTTTTCAGGCGGAGCACCTGTGCCACCGTCCCCCGGGCTAAGTAGGCCTCGGGATGGGCCACCGCGGCCAGCGTCTCCGGCCCCTTGAAAGGGCGGCCCGTTTCCGCTTCGTCGCGCCCAAAAGGCGTGGTCTCCGTTTTCTGCCCCGGCAGGGTGGTGGGGGCCATCTGCCCCCCGGTCATGGCATAAACGGTGTTGTTTACCAGGACGGCGGTGATGGGATCGTCACGCAGCGCCGCGCTCACCAGGTGCTGCAACCCGATGGCGTAACCTCCCCCGTCGCCCATGTAAGCCACGGCCACCAGCTCGGGACTGGCCCTTTTCAGCCCCACCATCACCGGGACGGTCCGGCCGTGATGCGTCTGCATGCAGGGGAAGGTGAAAAAATCCCAGGCCAGCAGGGAGCAGCCGATATCGCAGGCGAAGATGAGCCGTTCCTTCAGTTCCATCTCGTCAATGGCCAGCCCCAGCGCTTTCAAAACGAGGCCGTGGCCGCAGCCGGGGCAGAAGCGGTGCGGCTTGCTTTCCCGGTTCCAGCAGCGGGGCATGGAGAACTCGCTCATGCCAGGATCGCCTCCTTGATCTCTTCCGCGGTGATCCCCACCCCGGGGCGGTAGCAACTCCGGAAATCCGGCAATCCCCGCCCGGCCGCGGCAAGGCGGACCAGGTTGCCGAGCTGCCCCTCCGCCGATTCGGCCACGAGCACGGCCCCGCCGCTCATCTCCAGGGCCTCTCTAAAGGCCTCCTCCGGGAAGGGGCGCAGCGTGATGGGGCGGAAAAAATTAATCCCCCGGCCCGCTTCGCGCAGCTCCTGCACCGCCTGGCGCGCCGCCCGGCCGACGATGCCGTGGGCGACGACAAGCAGATCCCCGCCGGGCTCTCCGAGAAATTCGTGCTCCACCAGCTCCGGCGCCGCCCGGGCATAATCGTCGAGATGCCGGCGGAGCACCTCGCTCAACTCCTCCTCCACGCTGAAGGAGTTGCGCAGGTGCAGCAGCGGCTTCTCGTCATCTCCCCTGATTGACCCGAAGATCGGTTCCTTGGGGATGGGGCCGATCCCCCGCTCCGCGGGATCGTAAAGCTGCAGCTCTTCCCGCATCTTCGCCTGGTAGCCGTCTCCCAGGATAAAGGTGGGGAAGCGGTAGCGCCAGGCCTGATGAAAGGCCTTGATCGTATAATCGTAAAGCTCCTGGTGGCTGCTGGTGGAGTAGACCAGCCGGAGCCCTTCCCCGTTGCCGCCGAAGCAGACCAGGTTAATCTCCTGCTGCGAGTAGATCACAGTGGCCGTGGAAGGGCCGCCGCGCTGCTGCACGGCTACAACCACCGGCAGGCGCATCATCTCGGCCATGGAGAGCGGCTCTTGGAAAAGAACGGTGCCCGGCCCGGCCGTGGCGGAAAAGGCAGCCTTCCCGCTGATGATCGCCCCGATGGTGGTAAAACCGGCAGAAAGCTCGTCTTCAGTCTGCATGAAGCCCCGCCCGTGCTGCGGCGCCAGCCTGCGCCAGTGATGCATGATCTCGTTCTGCGGCGTAATGGGGTAGCCGAACATGCAGTCCGCACCGGCGGCCAGCGCCGCCCGGGCTACGACCTCGTTCCCGGTCATGAAGGCACGGCTCTCCCTCTCCACTGCTTTTGCCATAAAATCAACTCGCCTCTGCCAGAAGATGCTGCCTTTCTGATTTTTTCCCGTTGGCGAGATAAAATACATAAAAAAATCCGGGGGAGGATTCCCCGGTTTAATAACAGCAGTATAATAACGGCGGCTTTAGCTGAAAAGATATTTCAGCCCAATGAGCGCTCCCAGGCCGGGCAGCCCCATCACCCCAACGATAAAGGCGCTGATCACATTCAAGCCCACGGCCAGTCCCCAAACCGCTCCGGCAAAATTATAGAAGTAGATCAAGACCCCACCCGCGACAGTCCATAGCAGCAGCCGCAAAAGCAGCTTCAGAGGTTTGTAGAAAACCCGCGAGAGAAAGTAGAGCATAAAAAGACCGAATATTACTGCCGCCACCAAATTCCAATCCAGCTCCAGCCCCTCCGGCATGGTCAATTCCCCCTTTCATCTGCAACACAGTTAAGATTAATCCCCTCCTCTTTGGCTTTTTTCAACAGGTAGATATAGCGCCGTTCCGCCGCCTCCAGATTATAGATGGCGTGATCAATCAGATCGGGATCGCTGATCTGATCAAATTTATCCTTGGCGTTCTGCCATTCCCGTCTTGCCTGCTCCACCAGGAAAAAATAATCTTCCGGCTGCCGCGGAACCTCTTTCTCTTCCGAGGGAAACAGGTATTCTGACATGTTCAGGAAAAATTCCGCCAGCTTTTTTAACATGTTCTCCCTCCTAATAAATCTATGTCCGGATCTTGGAAAATATTAATCCCCACCGGAGGGAGAACTATGCAAAATCATTCAAATTCCTTTTAGGCGAAGAACTCCATGTATGAAGAGAGAGAACGGTTTCATGGCCCCTCTTTTGCCGGCAGGGGCGCCGGAGAGCCTTTCCTCTAATCGCAAGTTTATTGTTCGCCCGGCTGTACAAACTAAGATTAACTGAACAAGGAAGGGTGGTTTTCATGGAAAATGAGGAGCTGTTATGCGAGGAGAAGTGCAAATACAAGCGCGAAGGGCGCTGCATCCTGGAGCGGCTGGATTTTTTGGCCCCCGTGCACGGCGCCGTCTGCTGCGACCATCTCTGGGATGACGAGGCGCAGGTTCACCATTAGCGCCCGGTGCTAGATCTCCCGCCGCCCCTCCAGGGAGCGGCTCAAAGTAAGATCGTCGGCATACTCCAGGTCGCCGCCGACGGGAAGTCCGAAGGCTATGCGCGTCACCTTAATGTTAAGCGGCTTGACCAGGCTGGCAATATAGGCGGCGGTGGCATCTCCTTCCACGTTGGGATTGGTCGCCACGATGAGCTCCTCGGCCTCTTTTTCGGATAGCCGCTGCAGCAGCTGCGGCAGCCGAAGCTCTTCGGGACCCAATCCGTCCAGCGGCGAGAGGGCCCCGTGCAAAACATGGTAGAGGCCGTGGTAATGGCCTGTCTGTTCCAGCCGCAAGACATCACGCGGCTCTTGAACCACGCAGAAGATCTTCTGCTCGCGTCGCGGGTCGCTGCAGTAACGGCAGGGATCCTTCTCGGTCAGGCAGCCGCATAGCGAACAAAAAAAGAGTTTATCCTTCGCCTCCACAATGGCCCTGGCCAGAGAGGCCGCCTCTTCACGCGGCCGGCTTAAGAGAAAGAAGGATAAACGCTGGGCTGTCTTCGGCCCAATACCCGGGAAACGGCAAAATTCTTCGATTAATTTCTGCAGCGGTTCCGGATAGCTCATCGGTGACTATTTGCTCCTTTTATTATCGGGCCTCCGGGTTAAAACATGCCCGGAGGCAGATTAAGCCCGCCGGCAAGTTTCTGCATCTCCGAGTTGATCATTTCATCAACCTTTTTTGAAGCCTCGTTGACCGCAGCCAGGATCAAATCTTCGACCATCTCGCGGTTCTCTTCACTGAGCACCTCCGGATCAATCTGCAGCGCCAGCAGCTCTTTATGCCCGTTCATCTCGGCCTTAACCGCACCTCCGCCGCTGCTGCTCTGCACGGTAATTTCACCGAGCCGCTCCTGCATCTTAGCCATTTGTGCCTGTGCCTTCTGCACCTGCTTCATAATTTTACCCATGCCGCCCTTCATCTGCAGGCCCCCTTTTCACTGAACCTCAAAAACTTCTCCGGGAAAAAGCTTTTCCACTTCTTCAAAGCTGTAAGATGCCTTTTTTTCTTTTTGCCGCGGCTCCTTCTCGGGAATTTTTTCTTCCTCTGCGGCGTCACCTTCCGGCGGCCGGCCGCCGTAGCGCACCCGGAGCTGTAACGGACGTTCCAGTAGCTTGCGGCAGCTTTCTTCCACGATCCTCCGGTGCTCTTTCTCCAAAATACGGTCCCCGGCAAAATCCCCGGTGTAATAGGTGAGAATAAGCAGGTTTCCTTCCAGGGAATGCGCGCAGGCTGCGTTGAGATGCCGGAAGGTGGCCTTGTTCTGCTTTTTGACTTCTATCAGGAGCCGCTCCCACCAATCCGCATCTTTTATCTTGCCAGGAGCCGCCTGGGGAACGGCTGCAGCCGTCTCCTGCTCCGCGGCAGGTTTAACCGGAAGCCCCTCGCCCGGAGGCGGCCCTGTTTTGGTTGACGCCTTTTTCTCTGCCGCCTTTTTAACCTGAGGCTGCTCCACCCGTGGAGGAGATACAGTTGCCCCGGCCCTCGCCCCGGCCTGCGCCCCGGCCTGCGCCCCGGCCTGCGCCCCGGCCTGCGCCTCGGCCCGCGCCCCGGCTTGCCGGTTTCCCCGGTGCAGCACCCGCATCATCCTGATCAAGGCCACTTCCAGGACAAACTGCGGGTAATGGGCGTAGCGCATCTCACCCGCCAGATCGTGAAGCAGCTCAATCAGCTCCAGCAGCAGATCGCGGGGAAAGCGGCCCCGGTACTGCTTAAGAAGCGCTTCAAATCCGTAATAGCTTTCCTCGAGCTGGAGCCGGCCCGGGCTAGCGCCGAGGAGCAGCCGGCTGAAGATAAAAGTCAGGTCCCTCAACAGCAGCGTCAGATCCCGGCCGCCGTAAATAATCTCCTGCAGCGTTTGCAGCCCCTTCTCCAGGTCGCCGGCTGCCAGCGCCTCGATCAATGCGCCAATGGTTTCAACGCGGGTAACCCCGGTCAACGAGCGGACATGCTCCGCGGTGACCATCTCTTCCCCGTAAGTGCCGCATTGCTCCAGGAGCCCCAGGGCGTCTCTCAGAGAGCCTTCAGAGAGGCGGGCGATGAGGCGCAGCGCCTCCTCTTCGGCCTGCCAACCTTCTTCCGCCACCGCCTGCCGGAGCCGTTCGCCGATCTGCTCCACCGTGAGCAGGTGAAAATCAAAGCGCTGGCAGCGGGAAACAACTGTCGGGGGAAGACGTGAAGGATCCGTTGTCGCCAGGATAAAAATCACCCCGGGCGGCGGCTCCTCCAGGGTTTTCAGGAAGGCATTGCAGGCTTCATTGGTCAGCATGTGCGCTTCGTCGATAATGTAAACCTTGTAACGGCTCTCTCCACTGGCATAGCGGGTTCTTTCCCGCAGCTCCCGGATCTCGTCGATACCGCGGTTCGAAGCGGCGTCCATTTCGATTACATCAAGCGAAACGCCGGCGGCGATATTGCGGCAGGGCGTACATTCCCCGCAGGGCTCGGGAATGGGATAGCGCTCGCAGTTGACCGCGCGGGCGAGAATTTTCGCCGTGGTGGTCTTACCCGTCCCCCGGGGTCCGCAGAATAAATAAGCGTGGGCCAGCTGCCCCCGGGAGAGGGCATGGCTTAAGGTCCGGGTGACATGTTCCTGCCCCGTGATCTGGGCAAAAGTCAAAGGGCGCAGGCGCCGGTAGAGGCTCAGGTAAGCCATCTGAAGACACTTCCATTTCGGGGCTGAATATGTATGGCCGTGCACCTGCCTTTGATTTCCGCCCCCAGGCGCCGGCCGGGCAGTTGGCTCCAGCCCGGCTGCCCCGTGGCACCCGCAAAGTCTCACTTACCGCTGCTTCCTCCCGGACCTGACGGGGTTCATGAGTTTGCGCCGCACGGGACCGGGCCTTCAACACCACTTACCCGGTGCTGACCCTGAAAACTGCGAAACCGGGGGCAGGGATTCAACCCCGCTGCAGCGGATTGCGGGTTCAGGGCACCGCTACCTCCCCGTCTAGCACGGCCAAATCAAAAAAATGGCGGAGAGAGTGGGATTCGAACCCACGAGACGAGGTTTTGCCCCGTCTACTCGCTTTCCAGGCGAGCGCCTTCGACCAACTCAGCCATCTCTCCACGCCAGGGTTGATCAATAAAAATGATCTGCAAATATTTACTTTATCTCCACCCATATTATACACAGAACATCACGGCAATTCAAGCGGCCGCTTAACTAAAACGCCCTTTGAAACAGATCCCAGACTGGCACTAACTACAAATAAAACAAGACTTAATCCGGTTTTTCGTAGGGTAACGTTTTTAAAACAAGGGGCATTTCCATTTTACAGAAATGCCCCTTTGTTCTCTTTCTCCTCACGCTAATTTATAGAGGGACAACGTTTTCCGCCTGTTTCCCCCGGTTCCCCTCGACAACGTCAAAGGTAACCTCCTGGCCTTCTTCAAGGGTTTTAAAACCTTCACTCTGAATAGCGGAAAAATGCACGAATACATCTCCACCTTCTTCGGTTTCAATAAACCCGTAGCCTTTATCCGGGTTAAACCATTTTACCTTACCTTGCATGTTTCACAGATCTCCTTAAAGTTAATTTGAATCAAAAAGCGGAACAACGTTAAACCCCTTCCTTGCATTTTAAAGCTGTGTCAAGATCGTTTAAGTTGACCCGTCTTTTCAACACTGTAGAGTAGCTTATCACAACAGGGTCTAAAGATCAAATATTTTCAGAGAGGTTTTATCTGCAAAATATGCCAGGTTTTTTTGTATTCATGCTTCCGGTTCCTTCTCCTCCCTGACCATTCACGCCCAAGCTTACCTTGCACCATTCTTTAAGTACACACCACGCGGGCCACAAACATGGCCCGCGCTAATTTTATTCTTCTTCAGGGAAAATTAGCAAGCCCCGCTGCTGCTAGAAGGCCTCGCTTACTTCCCATTCTTTCCACACATTGCCCACCAGGTCAGGATTGGGTTTTAAGGTCTTCTTCCCCGGCTTCCACCCGGAAGGAGTCGCTTCAGTGCCTTCGGATTCCCTAACCAGCTGGAAAGCCTGGATCTGGCGCAAAGTCTCGCTAACATTTCTTCCCACCGAGGGCGTTAAAACTTCAAATCCCTGAACAATGCCGTCGGGATCGATAATAAATCTACCCCGGGTCTCTACGCCGGAATCGGGGTCATAAATGCCGTACTGCTTGCCGATGCTGCCGTCCTGGTCCGACAACATGGGGAAGGGAATGCCCCCCTTGACCATTTTGGACAGTTCGTGTTCGTTCCACATCTTATGTACGTAAATGCTGTCCACACTGACTGATAGCACTTCCACGCCCAGTTTCTGAAGTTCCGGATACTTCTCAGCAACTGCTGAGATTTCCGTTGCTCAGACAAAGGTAAAATCCCCGGGATAGAAACATAAAAGCACCCACTTGCCCAGATACTCGGAAAGACTGGCCATTACAAATTTGCCCTGGTAAAATGCTGGTGCCGTGAAATCGGGGGCCGGTTTCCCAACTCTAATCATCTTCTGTGCAACCTCCTCTGTAGCCCTCTGAACTTCCGCGGGTGCGCCGCCGGTGTCCTGCTTCTTCTTGATTTCCGGTCGTTTACAACCTGGTTTAAACTCCTGGGGCATTGTTCAACCTCCCTTAAAATTTTAATAGCTCCTGCATTTCCTATGCTAGAATAGCAGGGGTAAGAACTAAGCCGTCCCCGACTGCTGCTAATTCTTTTAAATAGTATAACACTTTTTCCCTCCGGATGTACATTCTTTACGCATAGGGTTGTAGGGGCCAGGCATGCCCGGCCCGCAGGTGAAGCAGAGGCGTTACGCAGCAGAGACCTTTTCTAAACGCAGCATGGGCCGCCCCTACTAACCTTGCGTAGCTTGAGAGCATAAGAACTTTAAAAATTTGACAAGAAAAAAACAGGATGGCAAGAAAAGAGCCGGGATAATAAAACAATGGGCTGCCCTTTTGGGACAGCCCCGATAACTCAATGGCGGAGAGAGTGGGATTCGAACCCACGAGGAGGCTCAGCACCCCCTACTCGATTTCGAGTCGAGCGCCTTCAACCGGACTCGGCCATCTCTCCGCTTTCTATTATACCAATCGGGCCGGCTTTGTAAAGTGCGCTCACGCCCTCCGGCTGCGGAAAAAATCCTGCAGCAGCGCAGCGCATGCTTCTTTCAGGACACCGCCGGTTACGTCAAGGCGGTGGTTAAGCCGTTCATCCTGCACAATGTTGTAGAGGGTGCCGCAGGCCCCTCCCTTGGGATCCGCCGCCCCGTAAACCAGCCGCTCCACCCGGGCCTGGACCAGGGCGCCGGCGCACATGGGGCAGGGCTCCAGGGTCACGTAGAGGGTCGTTCCCGGCAGGCGCCAGCCGCCCAGGTGCCTGCTCCCCTCGCGGAGGGCCAGGATCTCCGCGTGAGCGGTGGCATCTTTCAGCTCTTCGCAGCGGTTCCGGCAGGCGGCAATGACCTGCCCCTCCCTGACCAGGACTGCCCCCACGGGCACCTCGCCGCAGGTACAGGCTTCGCGGGCCTGCTCCAGGGCCATCTCCATGTAAAAATAATCGCTTTTTTCATGATTGCCGCTCATGTTGTTATTATAAACCATTTCCAGCCCCCGGCAATCCAATCTCAAAAAGCTTGCGGCAGGGGCTTGGTGTTGGGCTCAAAGAAACACCTCCGAAAAATGTAGGGGCGGCTCATGAGCCGCCCGAACCCGTACTGGAATACAATACAAATACCGTGTAAAAACAAAAACATTTCTACCGCGCAAAAAGGACTGTTCCTGCCGAAAGGGCGGTGGGGGAACTGTGTTCACATGCATGTCATCTTGAGCGCAGCGAAGGATCTCAAAACCGGGATGACGGCAATTTACAACAATAACAACAAAAGAGCCTTCTGGCTCGCCTTCAAGATGATAAAAAGGGCGGGCGGGGATGGAACCCCGCCGTGATCCGGAAATTTGCAGCTTTAAGTATCATTTCACCCGGCTCTAACGTATTCAATGGCCTCCTTGCCGGTGATGTGATGGATGTCAATGGAAATAATATAGGATTGGTTACACTCGGTTATTACCCTCTGCCTGGCCTCTTCAGGCTGATCGCCGGCATATTTATTTACGAGGGCCGCGAAGGCTTTCAACCGCTCATCCCCTTCGGCAATTCTCGCCTCTCCAAAGGCAATCACGCTGCGAAAATAAGAGGTGTATTCTTCGCTCACGATTTTATCCTCATCGATTACGGTAAAAGAGACCCTGGGGTTCTTCCTGATGGCATCGATTTTATGCCCCTCTTTTGCGGAATGGAAATATATTTTGCCGTTAAAATAGACAAAGTTAAGAGGCACTGCATAAGGGTAGCCATTATCCCCAAAACATGCCAGGACCCCATTTGAACACCTCACCATAACGGCCGCAGTATCCTCATCAGACAACAGCTGCCTTTTTCTTCTCATTTTCCTAAACACCGGCTGCACCTCGCTTTCAAGTGATCTCAACCTGCCACGGGATCAATATTCCAGTGAAGCTGTAGGGGCGGCTCATGAGCCGCCCGAACCCTTAAGTGTCATTTTTACCCGGCTTCAACGAATTCAAATGGCTTCCTTGCCGGTGATGTGGTGGATGTCAATGGAAATACTCGTTTTAAACTTTTATTGCAATGTATAACCCTATTCTTTAAACATTTTTAAAAAATCAGTAAACGAATTTGCCGGTAGCATTCTCTTTTTGTCTAACATGTCGTGCCATATCTGATTACCGGCTGTCTCATCTATAAGCCCCGCATCTAGTGCAGCTACTAGAATAACTGCTGTAGTTACATGTTTTAGATTATATTTTCTTACATACTCAGCTACATCTTTCAAATTATTACTAGCCAGAATTCCTTTGTGCGATTTTGCCAGGGCAATAGCGGCAGCCTCAGCCTTACCGATTATTTTTCTGCCCCTGGGAGGCGAGATCGCCAACTCATAGTACAAGCGGTATTCTTCCGTACCAACCAATATTTCCTTTGTAGAAATTATGCCACTTGAGAGCAGCTGATTAATCTTTTTTTTTAAATGCGGGACGCTGGGATTGCAAAGTTCAACGTAAACTTGCACAGGCAACATTATTCTTCCCGGGTAAAGATGAAATAAAATTTTTTCTTGTTTTACCCATAAAAAAGAGGAAATGCAGTCGGTATCAAAAAAAAGCTTGCTAGTCATACTGCTCTTCCTCTTGCGCATTAATTCCATAGACAACATCGCTTCTGAACCCGTCTAATAATAATTCCTCATATTTGCCGGCTGAAATAAGCTCCCTATCCTTTATTTTTTTGACCAAGTTAATGTATTTCCCAAAAGTAAAATAACGTTTTTCAACTGGGGTGGGTAAATATAATCTAATATCAAAACCTAGCTTCATTGCAGACGATATTATCCCTGTTTTCATTGTATCTGCCTTATTGCGTGTTAAATAGCCATCGCCAATTAGTCTCCACAATGTTGCTTGCCTGCTTAACCCGAAATTCTGTTCTATTCTTACGACATCATTTATTTCAAGGTCGTATTTCCCCTTCCCCAGCCTATGGCGTATAAAATGTGTTAAAGCCTCATAAGGTGCCAGGAAATAAGATGCAAACGTATCCGCTTCTTTCTCTTGTGGATCTTTATCCCTTCCAAAATTTTTTGGGCATACAATGGTTTTAAAGCCTTTATCGAAAAACAAATGATAAAGTTCATGAGCCGCCGTAAAACGCTGCCTTCCATAGGTTGAATTGGAGTTTACACCGATGATTTTGTTATTTTTATCCCTGACACAGATTCCACTAATTCTATCGCTCATAGGATAAAATACAATCGTCAAATCTTCGCTGTTATGAAGTAGTGTAAAAATGTCTATTGGAGAATCTGCATCTTCACCGAAATATTTTCGTAAACTAACGGCTTCCGCATTTAACTCTATTTTCTCTTTCATCTTTTATCCTCTTCCAGCAACTCTTCCATGAAGCGCAAATTTAAAGCAATCTTATTCACCGCCGCTATGGTTTCCAAATCTCCGGTAGTAACTGATCTTGCTCTCAAGGCTATTGGGATCGGCGTTAGTTCACTCGTTTCATTAGTAAAATATTCAATGGGACACCCAAAAAGAGCCGCAGCTTTTTCAAGGATATCAATGCTAAATTGGCGTTCTCCCTTCTCACATTTTGAAACGTAGCTTTGATCAACCTTTAAAAAGTCAGCAATTTGGCTTTGGGTTAATCCGCTATTATTTCTTAACTCCCTGAACTTTCCACCAATGGATTTAAACAAATTTCCACCCCCCGTGCTGATATTATATGTTATTGATGTCATAAATTCAATATAATATACGTAATAATTTATGACTCTGCAACTGCTGTAAAGTATAAATCTTTCATGCTATTTCTGGTAAATGGCGTAATTTAACATAAGCCTTGCCGTTGATATCGTAATAATTGGAAGCTGCCTTGGTTTAAAGGCTGTCTTGCAAAAAAGAAAGGCTCTATAAAGCAGTGCAAGCTATCGTGAAGTGGCAGATAAGGGACATGTTTGCCTTTCTTTAATCAGTTTGGCCATGTTATTAAATCATCTTCTACAGCAAGATAAAGTTCGTCAATTTCCTGCTGAATCTCAATGGTCTTTTTAAGTGCAGTCACGATACGGCAGTAAGTGCGAACCTCGTTGATATCAAGTCTCCTATGCTTGCGGTCTTTTAGCCATTTATCGCATACCTGGTAGCCGCCCACCCGGTACAACCAGACATCGGGCGGCACAGGAGCAAAATATTGAGTTTTATTTATGTGTACTCGCTGGGCTTCACTATCATAATAGAAGCCTTCTCTTTTAGAATTGGCAACGCTCCCGTCTCCTTGACCTTCAAAGCGCGCTTCCGGTGGATCAAGCTCCGGTGATCGCAACAGGTGTAGGCTTGCAAGTCGCTCGCCAAGTGAAGCCATCAAGACAAATAGTTCAAGATCATTCGGAAAAGGTATCCGCGGAAAGTCCATATATAGAAACTCGGCGTATTTTGTGCGATAGCTTATTGAATAAAGAACCGCGTAAACATAGAAAAAGACATCTTCCGGTTTTGGTTCATTATTATATGCCGATGATAGAATCTCAATAATATTGCTATTTAAATTTGGCCTTTTCTCCACAGGTTCATCCCTGGAAAAAACGTCTATCTGCGAGGTGGTGGGATATATAAAAAGAGGAAAGAGATAGCCCCGTTCTCGTGAACGATTTGAAACCATGCAATCATCCGTAATCTTGTCGCTAACCATTGCATGCGCCCAGGGCAAGCCAGACAATTGGCGACATGTCATCAGGGCTATATTGTCACCTTTCAGCATATGCTGCATAACCTCAGAACGTGGTCTACAGTGAAACCCTCGTGACCTGCCCGTGTAATATGTAAATCGATAATCGAAGGGCCGGTAAAGCACGGGGACAATATAGTCACGAGAGGGCCCTGAGTCGAGCAGATCTTTTTGGGCTAAGCTTACTTTCCAATCTTGCGCATCCCTGCCCAGGTTATAAGCCTGGCGCGCAAGCTCTTCATCCATTTTCGAGAATAATGATACCGTAGTCCACACTTCATGGGGCGACCATTTTATTGTCAAGTTGTCGCGAGCTGAAATTATGCCTATGCTATTTATTGGAAAGATGTCTGTAACAGAAATGAATGTGTTATAAAGTGCGGCGCAATGCTGTTCTATTGGTTTAAATAGATAAAACGGCAGCTCGGGCAATAAGTCATTCCAATGGGTTGAATAGATGTCACTTCTGTCCAGTAGATCATATTTCTCTTCCCGGGAGCCCCAGACGTCCGCGTGGCGGACCAGCGTGCCTTCATTCCCATTGCCAAGTTTGATGAAAAATGCAATTGCCACGCCCTGGCGTATATCAAAAACATTTTCATCCCTGCTTCCGTCAGGACATACCTCTTTTTTAAGCGAACTGCCATGCAGATCAAGCAGATATATTCTATCAAACGCTTGCATTAAGCTCTGCCGCATGCCGCGAAAGGTCGGGTTGTCCAGGTAGCTGTGGTTGGTAATCATGCCAACTATCCCCCGGCCTGCCTCTTCTATTTTGTATTGGGCAAAGCGCAAAAACTTCACATAATCGTCCTGCAGCCATTTGGGATTTCTTTCGCCCAGCGGCTTCCCGTCAACTTTTTTGTAATCCTCAATCTTCTCAAGTATCCATTTCCCCCTGTTAGCTGAATGCCCGGAGTACGGCGGATTGCCCAAAAGAACCAGGATGGGTGTCTTTTTCTTCACTTCGCCAGCAAGCCGCGATTCGTCAGCAAGGGAGGATAGCCCCGGCAAGCGACTTTGATCAAGCTCCTCCATATCAAGCGTATTTGTTAAATAGAAGCTGACACGCTCTTCATCAGTCAAACAATGACCCAGTTCCTCCAGTAAAAAACTCATCTTCAAGTGACCAATGGCATAAGGAGCCATCATTAACTCAAAGGCATAAAAGTTTTGCAGAATGTGGCGCCTGATGAAATCCTCTCTGGCCCCGCTGCCATATTTGCTTTCAAATTCGCAGATAGCCTCCCGGGCAGCACGAGCAAGAAATGTCATAGTTCCAGCTGCCGGATCCAGCAGCGTTACACCTTCAGATGCAAGGCCGTCAGCCAGGCTAAACTCGGTTTTGAGCAGTTCGTGCAAGGAACGCACGATATAAGAAACAACTGGCTCCGGCGTGTAATAAACCCCCCGGCGTTCCCGTTCTTCGGGGTCATATACTGCCAGGAAAGTTTCGTAAAAATGTACTATAGGGTCACTGCCTTTGCCCTCCCTATAGTATTTACTAAGGATCCCAGACACATCAGCCACAGACAAGACATTGGAGATATCGTCCACGATCCACTCCAGTTGAGCCGGCAAGTCACCAAGAGAGATGAATCTAAAAAGATCACGCAACACCCCGATGGTATGTGGAATGCTGTCAAAGGCAGTGCGCCGATTGAATTTCTCACCGGCACGTGTTTTGGCGGCAAAAAGACCATAAGTGATCGTCTGGGCATAGAGGTCGGCAAAGTTCTCTTCGGTAAGATCTCCAATCAGATATTGTTTAAACGCTTCGTAAAATCCGGTTAAAGCCCCGGGAGCATCTTTCTCTTCAGCTAGCTGTTGCACAATGACCTCTTCACGCAAGAAACGGGTCCGCTTGGCCAGCTCAACAGCCAGTGTTTCTGCTGTGAACAGCCTGGGTAAGGAAAATGAAAAAAAGCGTCCAAGCAAAGCTACTAACTGTTCAGGCTGTTCAAGTGGTGGAATTTCGTACAAGAGGGTTTGTATAACGGGCCGGGCAAGAAGTACCTTATCAACGCATTCACCATTGCGATAAAGCCGAAACTCGTAAAAATTCGTCAAGATCAGGTTGGGAAAAGTAGTTCGATACCGCTGCATCTGCTCTGAGTTCTCTATGTAATCCAGGTTTTCTTCAACAGGGTTTTTTGCTTCAATATATCCGGTAATCCTGTCGCTACCGTTCCAAACGCGAAAATCCGGATTACCGGCATCAGTACTTTTGGGCAGCGTTGTTACATGCACATCTGCCAATCCGGCCTTTTCGGCAAATTGCACAAGGGTGTTGGCTAAAACACTGTAAAAACTCTCCTCACGCGCATCTCCATGCTTGGCCACCCCGGCAAGGCCTTGAAGATATTTCTTAAATAAAACCTTCATGTTAACCTCCCTGTAACCTAGTCTATATCTTCTATAAAGTCAACCAAATGGAGTTGGCCCGCAGCTCATCGGCGGCGCTCCAAAGGCGGGATTCTATTTGGTTGTTGTTCTGGTTCATATCTTTCGCCCTAATATGAATATTCAGTAATGATAATATGCTGCACTTTTTGATATCTTATTATTTTACAAACGAAAAGGTTATTCCTGCCGAAAGGGCGGTGGGGGAACTGTGTTCACATGCATGTCATCTTGAGCGCAGCGAAGGATCTCTAAAACAGGCTGACGGCAATTAACATCAGTAACAACAAGAGATCCTTCGGGCTTCGCCCTCAGGATGACAATAAGGGAGTTAGGGTGGTAATAAGGGAATCGGGATTACAATAAAGAGTCGGGATGGCAACAAGTGTCGGCCAAAATTATACGTATATATAGAGAAAACATGCTTGCAGTAAACGCGAGAGTTGGTTGCAATAACCGGTGCAGGCTCGGGCCGGGCATGCCCGGCCCCTACAGATGAAATGGAATTTTATCAACATGCTTGGGATCGGTCAGGGATGGAACCCTAACCCAACGTCTGCATCCGATACATTTTCTATGGAATACGCGGGCGGGCATGGAAGCCCGCCCCTACTACTGAAAAGGAATTTTATTAACGTGATTGAAAATAGAATCCCGTTGCGGGCTATGTACATTGATTAATTTACTCCGACCTCTGACCTCCGACTTCCGACCTCCAACATGGGGGGACTTTCTGTAGGTGATGATAAAAATAGGACAGCATCTCGTGCTGTCCTTGGCGGTTAAAATTAAATTTTTTTGTGGTGCGCCCGGCAGGATTTGAACCTGCGACCTCCTGATTCGTAGTCAGTTACTCTATCCGGACTGAGCTACGGGCGCGCGTGGCGGAGAGAGAGGGATTCGAACCCTCGAAGCAGGCTTTTACCCACTTAATCGCTTAGCAGGCGACCGCCTTCGACCTCTCGGCCATCTCTCCGGACCTTTATTTTGTTTTGGCGGAGGGGGTGGGATTCGAACCCACGGCCCTTTCGGGTCACCGGTTTTCAAGACCGGCTCCTTCAACCGCTCGGACACCCCTCCCGCAAGCGGCCATTATAGCAAGTTTAGTATAGCAAAGCAGCATTTCATTGTCAACTTGCATTGGCCCGCTTCGAAAGGCCTAAGCAGCCTCGATACAAGCGGCAATGGATAAAGTTGCTGCTACTTTTTAAATCCCCCCTGGCCCCCCTTTAAAAAGGGGGGGAACCTGGTAAGTTTTTTTTATTAAACCGCCTGACCCTCTTTGAGAAGGGATGAATTGAGTCAGGGTGGGGTGATTCGGTCCCGGCCGTTGAAGTAGGGCCGCAGAACTTCGGGCAGAAGCACGCTGCCGTCTCCCTGCTGGAAGTTTTCCAGGATGGCTGCGACGGTGCGGCCCACGGCCACCCCCGAGCCGTTCAGGGTATGCACAAACTGCGCCTTCTGCCCCGGAGCAGGGCGGTAGCGGATCCCGGCGCGGCGGGCCTGGAAATCGGTAAAGTTGCTGCAGGAAGAGATCTCCCGGTAGGTCCCGGCAGAAGGCAGCCATACCTCGAGATCGTACTTCTTCGCCGCGGCAAAGCCGAGGTCGCCGCTGCACATGAGCATGACCCGGTAAGGCAGCCCCAGGAGCTGCAGCACTCTCTCGGCGTCACGGGTCAGGCTTTCCAGCTCGTCATTGGAATTTTCAGGCAGGGCAAACTTGACCAGCTCCACCTTGTTGAACTGGTGGTTCCGGATGAGCCCGCGGGTGTCGCGTCCGTGCGCCCCCGCCTCGGAGCGGAAGCAGGCGCTGTAAGCCACGTAGCGCAGGGGCAGATCCGCCGCGTCGAGGATCTCGTCCCTGTGCAAGTTGGTTACCGGCACTTCGGCAGTGGGGATGAGGTAGTAGTCTGCGCCCTCCACCTTGAAGGCGTCTTCGGCAAATTTTGGCAGCTGGCCGGTGCCGGTCATGCTGCCCGAGTTAACCAGGAAAGGGGGAAAGATCTCGCGGTAGCCGTGCTCCCCGGTATGCAGGTCGAGCATGAAGTTGATCAGGGCGCGCTCCAGCCTGGCCCCGTCGCCGCAGTAAAGGGCAAAGCGGCTGCCGGTAATCTTTCCGGCCCGTGGAAAATCGATTATGCCGAGCATCTCGCCAATTTCCCAGTGCGGCCGCGGGGAGAAGGGAAACTGCGGCGGTTCACCCCAGGAGCGCACCTCCATATTGTCGGCTTCGTCCTCGCCGGAAGGCACAGCCGGGTCCGGAATGTTCGGCAGCCGCAGCAAGATCTGCTCCATCTCGCCGTCAAAGCGGCGGAGTTCTTCGTCAAGCTCCTTGATCTTCCCTGACACTTGCCGCATCTCCTCTTTTTTGCGCTCAACCGCGGCGCGGTCTCCCTTGGATAAGCCGATCTCTTTCGATACCCGGTTCCGCAGCCGCTTCAGCTCCTCCGCCTCCTGCAGCAGCCGGCGGCGCTTTCCATCCAGCTCCAGGAGCCTATCCAGGTCGGCCGGCTCATTTTTTAGGGCGATGGCCTCTCTGACCTTCTCGGGGTGTTCCCGCACAAATTTCAAATCAAGCATTATTCCAGACCTCCGAAAATTTTCTCCGTCTTATTTACATCTCCTCTGGAGCGGCAATTCCAAGCAGGCCCAGGCCGTTTTTCAGGACCTGGCGCACCGCCAGGATCAGGAGCAGCCGCGCCCGGCGCAGCTCCGGGTCGTCTACCAGAACGGGGCATTCGTGGTAGAAGCGATTGAAATCGCGAGCCACGTCGACAAGATAACGGGCCAGGATGGAGGGGCGGTAGCTTGCAGCAGAAGCTTCAATTTTTTCCGGGTAGGCGGCCAGGGTCTTAACCAGGGCTTTCTCTTCCTCCCGCCCCAGGGCGGCAATGGCCTCATCCGACCAGGCGGGGTCCGCGGAGCCCGAACGGCGCAGGATGCTGCAGATGCGGGCGTGGGCATACTGGATGTAAGCCGCCGTTTCACCGGAAAAATCAAGCACCTTGTCCCAGTCAAATTCGACATCCTTAACCCGGTCGTTGCTCAGGTCTCCAAAACGGACCGCCCCGAGACCGACCATCCTGGCGGCGCTTTCCTTGTCCGCCAGGCCGGGATTTTTCTCTTCAATGATCTCGCGCGCCAGGTTTATGGCCTTCTGGAGCACCTCCTCCAGGAGGATCATCTTTCCTTCCCGCGTAGACATCCGCCCTTCCTTGAAGCGGATCAGGCCAAAGGGGATGTGGATGCAGTCCTGAGCCCAGGAGAAGCCAAGCAGTTCGAGAATCTTTACCATCTGCTGGAAATGCAGCTTCTGTTCGGCGCCGACGACATAGAGCGCCTTGACAAAATTAAAGGTGCGGTGGCGGTATTGGGCCGCAGCCAGATCCCTGGTCAGGTAGAGGGTGGCCCCGTCTTTCTTGCGCAGCATCGCCGGCGGGAGCCCGTATTTTTCCAGGTCCACGATGAGGGCGCCTTCGCTTTCCACAGCCACGCCTTTCTCCTGCACCATCCTGATTACATCGTCCAGCATGTCGTTGTAATGGCTTTCGCCATGATAGTAATCAAACTTGATGCCCAGCAGGTCATAGATCTGATCGTAGTTTTCCAGGCTGAGCCGGCGGAAAAGCTGCCAGTAGTTGACGGCCTCTTCCTCCCCGTCTTCAAGGCGCTTAAACCAGGCGCGGGCCTCCTCTTCGAAAGCGTCATTTTTTTCCGCCTCCTGGTGAAAGCGGACATAAAGGTGATAGAGGTAATTAACCGGGTCTTGCTGCAGCTTTTCATCGTCGCCCCAGCGTTCATAGGCCACGATCATTTTCCCAAACTGCGTGCCCCAATCGCCGAGATGATTGATCCCAATGGTGCGATAACCCTGGGCTTCTAAAATTAAGCAAAGGGCATGGCCGATCACGGTGGAGCGGATGTGCCCTATTCCGAAAGGTTTGCAGATATTGGGCGAGGAGTAGTCAATAACGATTGCGCCTCCTTTGCCTAGGTTGCTCCTGCCGTATTCGGAACCGGCCTCATAAATTTTCTTGAGCAGATCGCGGCTGAAGACGGGATAGTCCAGGTAAAAGTTAAGGTAAGGCCCCCGGGCCACCGCTTTTTCCCAGCACTCTCCCCGCCTGCCGGAAAGGGCTTCGCCCAGCTCCGCGGCAATCGCCGCCGGAGACTGTTTTTTCTGAGCAGCCAGGGTAAAGCAGGGGAATGCCAGGTCGCCCATCTCCGGGGCAGGCGGCTCTTCAAGCAGCCCTGCAATGCGGGATTCTTCCAACATCACCAGCGGCGCCAGGACCCGGCTAATTTCTTCTTTGCAGTGGTCCATTCACGGCCACCTCGTTTCTCTATATTTTATAGTATTTTAGCCCAAATAGAGTAAAATGACAACGCATTTCCCAAAACCCGGAAAATACCGCATTAAGCGGTTGAGAAATATATAGAACAAGTATGCCCTTAAAATTCGGGATTGATATGATACGGTTTATAAATCTGGCGGCTCAAGGAAGGATAGCCCTCCGGCGGGGACCATCTTTCACCTTCCACATAAATTTCCACGTAGCGGCTGTCGCTGTTATTAACAGCGGTTAGGAAGAGGGCGTCGAGGATCATTGCCGCCTGCAGCTGCTCTATAACATCCCCGCCTTCGGGAAAAAGCATGCAGAAAGATGAATTTAAATTAATCGTCACCACATTGCCGTTTTCCTTGACTTCTACAAGATCCAGATCTCCCGGGACAAAGTAAAAGGCGCGGCAATGCTTTATCACCGCCTTGAGCAACCCGTCAAGATCGCGCTGCTCAATGGCCAGGTCTTGCGCTGCTTGGGGGACAATGTAGTAGCGTTCTTTAACACGCACAGGAATAAAGAGAGGTTCTCTCCAGCGATGGGGCTTTAGAGGCTGCTCCAAAACCAACCCGTCACCAAGCAGCTCCAGCGGCTCCCCCCCGGCGGTCAGGTAAATTTCTTTCACTTCGGGGAAACAGCCCACGGTATAGCACAGCGACTTAAGGGCATTGGCTGTTAGAAAAGAATCGGGGGGCTCGTTCAATTCGGGGGAAAGTTCCAGAAACAGCTTCCCGTTCTCGCTTTCAAGGGCAAGCTCTATTTTAGCCTCCTTGGGGATAGTCCGATCCAGTCCACTTTCGCGGGAGGGACCGCGGATCAGCTCCTCTATAGCGGCCCGCAGCGGACTCTCGGTCTGGCTGATGAGCCTGGAAACAGGAATTAGGTTATCGCCGCTGTTGAAGAAAAGGGTAATGGCCATCTGGCCTTTATCCAATTCGGCAACCGCCGGACTGTAAAGCGGCGCCGCCGCCGAAGGCTGGGGGTGATCCCAAACCAGGTCCTCCTCGAGGTCAATCACGTCAATATAACCGTCTTCGCCGCCCAGAACAATATAGCGGCGGTTGGAGGTAACAAGCAGCCGTTCTACACGCATCCCCAGCTCCAACCTCGTGGTGAGCTCTTCGCCGGCTTCATCAAAAAGAACCATTTGGCTGAAATCTTCCTTGTAATGGCGCCAGGAGCAGGTAATAATCCGGTTGCCGTCGGCGGTAAATGAAAGCAGCGCCCCTTCGGCTATTTTCTTCCGCCAGAGACTCTCTCCTTCGGCGCTAAAATAGAAAAGGTTTTCGTTCTGCCCCTCATTGCTGCCATAGACAAGAAGGTTGTTGTTATGGGGATTAAACATGGCCGCCTTTGTGTTAAAACCGTCAGGCAGCGTTCGCTTCCAGAGCTCTTCTCCCTGAGAATTGCAAACAACGAGCGCATTATCCTCAATTAAGGCCAGCCTGTGACCGATGCGGGAAACCGCAACCAGGCTGACGCCTTCGCTCTGCCACAGGATCTCTCCCGTTAACGCCACCGCGCCGGTGACAATCCTTTCATCATCCTGGCAGCTGTAAAAAACCTGTCCCCGGTCAAGCTGCTCACCGGCCAGGTATATATTCTGCAAGGGCGGTGCAGCAATACTCCACAGAATGGCCCCATCGCGGCTGTCGTAAAGCTCCAGATGATGTGTCTCCTCTTCCGGATCGCCTCTGGCAATGAGAACCCGCCTTCCGTTGGTGGAGAGCGCCAGCAGGTAGACCGGTTCTCCCAGCTCCTGATCCCACCAGGACTGCTGGTCTGTGGACATGAAGAAGAGGTGCCCTCCTTCGGTCCCCACGGCCAGGTATTTTCCGCAGTCGGAAATTTTAGTTTGCAGGGGATTCTCTGGAAAGCTTTTTTCCCAGCGCAGCCTGCGTTCACGATCCAGCAGGCTGACCTTCTTTGAATCGGTGCCAAAAAGTATTCCTGTTACATTGCGGTCAACGCTCAGATCCAAAAGGCCTGCGCCGGTAAACCAGAGTTCAAAGAGGTCTCCGTTCTTACTGTCGGTTTGCGGTTCGATGGGATCGCCGTGCTTTAAATATGGTTTCAGACTTTGGACGCCATAAAGAGCTGTTCCGGCGATCACGAAAAAAGCCGCCAGGCCGATCAAGAAATAGTAGGGCTGAATTCGTCTCATGTAAAACCCCTTTGTTGCCATAAGTGGTTGATCTATTTTATCATTAACTTAGAATAATCTTTTTGCCGGCACTTAAATTTTAAATTAATAATTGTTAACATCTTGCCGCAGCAGCGGCAGGGTGAAATAAAAGGCGCTTCCTTCGCCTTCTTTGCTCTCAACCCACACTCTTCCCCCGTGTGCCTCCACTGTTTCTTTGACAATGGCCAGGCCCAACCCCGTGCCTCCCATCTCCCGGGAACGGGCCCGATCAACCCTGAAAAACCTCTCAAAGATGAAGGGAAGGTCTTTTTCAGGAATGCCGCAGCCGGTATCTTCGACTTTTACCCCCGCCGCTTCCTCTTCTCTCCAGAGCGTTACCTTGACCCAGCCGCCGGGAGAGGTATATTTCAAAGCATTTTCCAAAAGATTGTGCAATACCTGCCGCAACTGGAGACTGGAACCTGCGACCATATACTCTCCGGCAGGAAGGTCGCTCAGCAGCCTGATATCCTGGCGGTCGAAGCGGGGCAAAGCCTGCTTGATGAGGTCACGAATCAGTTCGTCGAGAGCAATATGCTCCCGTCGGGTTTCTCCAGCCTCCAGCGTGGTCAACTCCAGGAGATCCCGGACCAGGGCAATCAGTCGATCCATCTCATGGTCAAGGTCATCCAGGAATTCCTGCCGCTGCTCCGTCTCCATTTCGTAATCTTTAAGCGACTTGATCAGCAGGCTGAGAGAGGCCAGGGGGGTGCGCAGTTCATGCGCTACATTGGCGACGAAGTTGCGCAGGTTTTTTGTGTAATAATTAAGCTGTTCCGCCATCAGGTTAAACTGACGGGCCAGCCGCCCAATTTCATCTTCAGACTTTACAGGGATGCGCTGTTCCAGCTTTCCCTCAGCCATCTTTCCCGCCGCCTCAGTAAGCAGCTCCAGGGGACCGGTAAAGCGGCGCGCCAAAAAAACCGCTCCGATTCCGGTAAGTGCGGCAGCCAGCAGGGTGGCCAGCGTAAGAAAGCCCCGGATGTCCGCAATAATCTGGTCAATCTCCTGCAGGGAAGCAGAAAGGAAAACGGCTCCTACCGGCTCGCCTTCTTCTTCCTCCTGCACCGGCAAGGCCACCTGCATTACTTTCTGTTTCGAGAGCTCGCTGTATTGAATGCTGATCCCTTTCTCGCCGGCAAAGGCGGCGGTCAACTCATCGCGGTCGAGAAGCTGTCCCAGAAGCCCTCCCACAATGACGGAGTCCCCAATAACAATTCCCTTCCTGTTCACAAAAATCACACGGGCGTTCATCTGGCGGCCAAAGTTTTCGGCCAGCCAGCTCAGGCGAACCGGGTCAACCTGATCCTTCAACTGGCCCGCCACAAACCGGCCGGCAAGAGTTCCGGAGCGGACCAGGTTGTCCTCCCTCGATTTAATATAATAGTTCTCAATCAATTGATCCAGAAAAAAACCGACGATTAGCATGACTGCCAAAATCGCCAGCAAAAAGGTAACCGTCAGGCGGGAGCGAATGCTTCTAAATCTGAGCATCAAGCTTCCTCCCTGAATTTATAGCCCGTCCCCCACACGGTCAGGATTAACTGCGGTTTGCTGGGATCCTCCTCAATTTTTTCGCGCAGGTGCCGTATATGAACGTCCACTGTCCGCGCATCGCCGTAATAGTCATAGCCCCAGATCTGCTCCAGAAGCTGTTCTCTTGAATAGACCCGGCCGGCGTTGGAAGCCAGGAAGCTTAAAAGGGCAAATTCTTTGGCGGTCAGGTCGATCTCCCGCTCGCCAAGGCGCACCCGGTGCTGTAAGAGATCAATCTGCAGCGCCCCGATCTGGATCTGTTTGCGCAAACCGTCATCCCTGGCGGCGCTGCGTCTTAAAATTGCCTTCATCCGGGCGACAAGCTCCCGGGGATTGAAGGGTTTGGTTATATAATCGTCGGCGCCCAGCTCCAGGCCGAGAACCTTGTCGATATCCTCGCCCTTGGCGGTGAGCATAATAATGGGAATTTCCTCTTTTTTACGTATTTCACGGCAGACTTCAAAACCGTCCAGGCCCGGCAGCATCAGGTCGAGAATGATAATATCGGGGTTAACCTTGAAGGCTTTCTCGAGCGCCTCTTCCCCGTTGTAGGCCTCTTCGACGAGAAAACCCTCTTTCTCCAGGTTGAATTTCAGCGCCTTCACCAGAGTTTTCTCATCATCCACCAAGAGCACTTTCTTTTTCGCGGACATTTATTTTAACCTCCACCGGTGATCTGCTTATAACAACGCGCTATCTCTTTAAAGTCTTCCCAAACCGGCCTTTTTTTGCTGCTGTCGCGGAGCAGCGCCGCCGGGTGAAACGTAGGCTTATAGCTGCGGCCTTCAATTTTGTACCAGCGCCCCCGCAGACGGGTCAGCGATTCGCTGCCGCCGATGAGCGTCCGCGTAGCCAGGGCGCCCAGGCAGACAACCAGCGGCGGGTCGACAAGGCGAATCTGCTCCTTCAAGTAGGGGAGACACTGCTCCACCTCGCCGGCTGCGGGAAGACGGTTCCCGGGAGGGCGGCACTTGACTACGTTGGCGATGTAAAGCTCGCCCCGCTTCAGGCCCGCCGCCTCCAGGATGCGGTCAAGCAGCTTGCCGGCGGCTCCCACGAAAGGCCTTCCGAGGCGGTCTTCTTCTGCGCCGGGACCTTCACCTACCAGCATCAACCTGGCTCGGGGGCTGCCGTCAGCGAAAACCACCTGGGTGCAGCCGTCCCTCAGCGCACAAAGCCGGCAGCCGCGGCATTTCTCCTCCAGCGCGGCCAGCCGAAGGCCGCTGTCCCTTTCTTCAGCCGCACCTTTATCCTTTTCCAAAAAATCAAAGAGGGTTTGCTGGCAGTTTTCTTCCAACGGCTGTCACCTCGCTATGTAATTCCACGCCGTTGACTTTTCTTCCTGCCTTATGTGCTCATGGCTTCTTCAGCCGCCCCGACAGCTTCTCCCGCTTTTACCGGGTGGCCAAGCAGCTGCAAACAGATCTCCAGGGCAGAGATGCCGGCGATAATATCGAGACCGTCTACCGCTCCCAGGTGGCCCACGCGAAAGATTTGGCCTTCCAACGCTCCCTGTCCGCCGGCAATCTCGATTCCAAAGCGCTCCAGCATCATTACCTGGAGCCGCTTCCCGGAAATATTGGGGGGATTCATTATGGCCGTCACCGTAGGCGAAGCAAAGCGCTCTTCTTTCACCAGCGGCTCCAGGCCCAGCGCCCGCGCCGCCGCCCTGACCGCCGAAGCCATGCGCCGGTGCCGGGCATAGCAGTTTTCCCGCCCTTCGGCAAAATAGATCTGCAGCGCCTCCCGCAAGGCCACAAACTGGGGCAGGGCGGGGGTAAAGGGTGTCTGTCCCTTTTTCAGCAGCTCTTCGGCCGTTTGCAGGTTAAAATAATACTTCGGCATCTTCGAGCTCGCCGCAGCCTTCCAGGCCCTCTCGCTGGCGCTGATGAAGGAGAGCCCCGGCGGGAGGAGGAGCGCTTTTTGTGACCCGGTAAAACAGACATCCACGCCCAGCCGGTCCACGGGCAGATCTACCGCTCCCATGGAGCTGACGGTATCAACCAGCAGCAGGGCCGGATGATCGCCGCGAATGCGGCTGATCTTTTCCAGGTCGTTCATCATCCCGGTAGAAGACTCGTTATGGACAACCGTGATCGCACGTATGCTCGAATCTTTATCCTCCCGCAGCCTGGCTTCCAGGGCGGCATAATCTAGCGGCTCTCCCCACGCGCTCTCCAGCCGCTCCACATTCCCGCCATATGCGGCGGCTATAGAGGCGAAGCGGTCTCCAAAAAGCCCATTGACCAGGGAAACAATTCTATCTCCCGGTGACAAGAAGTTTACCACAGCCGCCTCCATGGCTCCCGTTCCGGAAGAGGTAAGGATAAATAGACGGCTCTCGGTCTGGAAAACACGTTTCAAGGATGCGGTCACTTCGGCAATGAGCTCTGCGAAGCGGGGCCCGCGGTGGTTGAACATCTCCGTGGACATGGCCCGCGCCACCGCGGGTGGAATCGGCGCCGGGCCGGGAATCAACAGGCGCTTGTTAAACATACTGTGAAGACACCCCTTTTTTGTATATGGTTCATTCCGGTGGAGCTGTAAGCAGTGCTTTGCGGCGGGCAAACCTCTCTTCAGCCAGCTCCAGAAGCCGGCTGACCAGTTCCCGGTAGCTGATCCCGCTTACTTCCCACAATTTCGGGTACATGCTGATGCTCGTAAAGCCGGGGATGGTATTGATCTCGTTAAGTATAACCGATCCGCTTGCGGGATCGACAAAAAAATCGACCCGGGCCAGCCCGCTTCCCTCAATGGCGATAAAGGCACGGCGAGCCAGATCCCGGACTTTTTCTTCCAGCACCGGGCTCAATTCGGCCGGGTAAATCAGCTCGGAGCGGTCATCGAGATACTTGGCGTTGTAATCATAAAACTCGTTGCAGGGGATGATCTCGCCCGGCCTTGAGACCAGGGGCTTCAGATTGCCCAGAACGCTGCATTCGATCTCTCTCCCCTTGATTTCCGCTTCCACAATCAGCTTGTCATCATAGCGCAGGGCTTCTTCAACAGCGCCGGGCAGCCGGGCCGCATCGGTAACCTTGCTTATGCCCACACTGGAGCCGAGATTGGCCGGTTTGACAAAACAGGGCAGCTTTAGCACATGGCGGATCTGCTCCATAAGGCGGGAGGGCATCTCTTGCCACTGCCAGCGATTAAAGTAAAGGTAAGGGCCGACCGGCAGGCCATGGTTTTGAAAAATCATTTTCATGATCACTTTATCCATCGCCACAGCCGAAGAGAGCACGCCGCACCCCACGTAAGGGATGCCGGCCATTTCAAAGAGGCCCTGTATGGTTCCATCCTCGCCGTAAGGACCGTGCAGAACCGGAAAAACCAGGTCCAGCGGCTGAAACTCCCAGGTTGCAGATTGTCCCTTTTTCTCAATGAGCAGGCCGGGACGCTGCGGATCGGTCAGCATCACCGCCCGCCGGGCATATTGCAGATCGCGTTGCTCCCAGAGCAGGCTCCAGACATCTTCACCGCTCATCCAGGTTCCGTTCCTGCTAATCCCGACGGGGATAATAGTATAGCGCTCCCTATCGATGGCCTCCATAATCGAGCGGGCCGATCTTAATGAAACTACATGTTCTCCGGAGCGGCCTCCGAAAATCACCGCTATATTTTTCCGCTTCACGCGCCTAGTCCCCCTTAATTATTCAAAATCCCGCCGTGCTTTTTTCCACCGTCCAGTTAATGAAAAATTTATTTCACATTATAACATAATATGAATTGCATTTTGGATAAATAATCTAGCCGGTATAGTTTGTCCCCACGGACTGGAAGGTTTATAATCAAAGTTGAAGATAATATCAGGAGGAATCTCATGAAACCGGCAGCAGTTATTCTTGGAGCCAACTACTATACCCCCCTCGGCGCCATCCGCACTTTGGGCCGCCGCGGCGTCAAGGTCTATGCCCTCGACTATCATTTCCCCACCGCATATGCTCTCTCGTCAAAATATGTTTTTAAAAAAGTACTCTGCCCCGATGTAAACAAAGATGAACAGGGAATGGCCCGCTTTTTAATTGAACTTGGAAAGCAATTTTCAGAGATGCCGGTTTTGATGGCCGGGCACGACAATTACGCCCTCCTGATATCGCGCTATGCGGAAGAGCTGGCTCCTTATTTTCGCATTCCCGCCAATCCCCCGGGATTACTCGAGGAAATTATAAATAAAAAAGGGCTGTACCGGATCGCTCAGAAGCACGGCTTGCAAATGCCGCTTACCTGTTTCCTAGAAAATACATCTGATTTGTCCGAAGTAGCTGAACAAATGCGCTATCCCTGCATGATCAAGCCGGCGCTTTCCCACGAGTTTGTGCGAATTTTCCGGAGTAAATGCTTGATTGCCTCCGATAGATCTTCCTTGACCGATGCTTTGTCCCGGGCTCAGTCAGCCGGACTGGAAGTAATGGTCCAGGAGATTATCCCCGGCTTCGACGACTGCATGTATGTCTTTGACGCTTATATCAACAGCGAAGGGCGCGCCACCCACACGCTCACCGCGCAGAAGCTGCGCCAGTTTCCCATAAATTTCGGCTCCTCCACCCTGACCCATCACTGTTACGATCCCGAACTTGCCGCCCTGGGACTTGGGTACATGCGCCGCATCGGCTATCGCGGCTTCGGGGAGATCGAATTTAAACGGAACCCTCTGGACGGAAAATTCTACATGATTGAGATAAACGCCCGCTTAAGCAGCTTAAATGTCCTCTTTGATAAATGCGGCATGGAGTTCGCCTATATCCACTACCGGGATCTCATCGGAGAGCCGCTGCCGGACTGCCACCTCCAGGAAGAAAAACCCTGGGCCTTCTGGCATGCCTACGAGGATTTTTTCAGCACCAGGGCTTATTTAAAAAGCGGGCAGCTGGGCTGGAAAGAGATTGTCCGCCCCTGGTTAAGCCACCATAAGGCTCACGCCATCTGGGCCGCCGATGATCTGATGCCTCTTTTCGCCTTCGGGAAGATTCTTTTGGTGAAGCTGTTCGGCAGAGCAGGGAGGCTTTTAAAAGGGCTTTTCGCCCGATTCAGTAAAGCGTCTAAAAGAAAAAATCCTTTTCCAAAAGGAGAATAAACTTGCAGCAATCCTCCGGCCTAGCCGGATCATAAAAATAACTGAATTGTAGATGGGAGGGGATAGATGGCGCCAGAGAAGATAGTGGCCCCTGGAAAGAACAAGATCCAGTTCGCCGATAAAGGCGCAGTAATTGCCGCCGAAGCTTTTCTTAAAATAATAGATGCCGTATAGAGGATGATCGGGCCCCACCTCGCCCGGAACTCCGTAAAAGTCAAACCAGCGCGCGCCTTTACCCTTCGCCCACTTAATTCTCTCCCAGATCAGGGCATGATAAGCGTAGATGTTGCGATGACTCTCCGACTGCGCCCCATAAGCCGCCCAGGCTTTGTCGCCAAAGGCAAAAGTAATCCCTGCTGTAATCACCCTTCCCTCAAATAAACCCAAAGTCAGGTTAATTGCATTTTCCGGGCTCAGAATACGGAAAAGCTTCTGGAAATAATCAATCTTCCGGTTAACAAAGTTACCCCGCTCGGCAGTTTTATCCATCAACTGCATGAATTGGGGAAGCTCCTTTTCCCCGGCAGTGACAAATTGCAGCCCTCGTTTATAAGCATATCGGATTTTATAGCGAATCTTTTTGGGAAATCTCCCCATAATCTGATCCAGTTCACCCTGCAGATCCAGCCGGAAAGTATAGCGCGGCTGCACACCGCCAAAATCGCGCTTTACATTGGCAGGTTGAAAACCGATCCGCCGCAGCGCCGCCGCCGGCGTCTGCTGACCTTCCATTATGCACGGGTCAATTTTGACCAAGACCGCCCGGTGCTCCATGGCCAGGGCCCGAATACCATCAATGATCGCCGCGAGCACATCAGCATCGTCCCAGTCTTCCATCACCGGGCCGCGCGGCAGGTAAAAAATTGTCCGCCGCCCCACTGGCAATTTCCGCTTCAATATGGAGGCAGCTGCAACAATCCGGCCTTCTTCTTCCAGCACTACGCGCAACGGTTCCCAGTCCGGTTTTTTTACTTCGCCCCACATATATGATTGAAAAAGGTGGCCATTAGCGGTAGAACGAATAAAATCATCAAAACGCCATGCTTCCCCCGGCGTAATCAGCCGGAATTGCATTAAGCAACACCTCTTCTCTCATACCGCAATGTTTTGAGATATACCGGCTTGTTTTACCCAGACAGAGAGCAGTTCATAGACAGGTTTTCCCTGGACAGGGGATTCCCGGCCATAAACTGCTCGTATCTGCACGGCGCTTACTCTTTTTCTTTTTCCGCCTTCGCCGCGGCGATCACCTGCTCCGCCACCTGGTGCGGCACCTCTTCGTAGTGCGAAAAAGCCATGGTAAAGAAGCCCCGCCCCTGGGTCATGGAGCGCAGGTCAATGGAATATTTAAACATCTCGGCCATAGGCACCTGGGCCCGAATTTTCTGCAGTCCGCCGGCAGATTCCACACCCTGGATTCTCCCCCTGCGGCCGTTTAAGTCGCCCATGATATCGCCCATGAAGGCTTCAGGAACAGTAATCTCCACGTTCATCACCGGTTCCAGCATCACCGGTTGAGCCTGCTCAATCCCTTTGCGGAAAGCCATAGCCGCGGCAATCTTAAAAGCCATTTCGGAAGAGTCCACCGTATGATAAGAGCCGTCTACCAGCTTTACTCCCACGCCGACCACCGGATATCCGGCGAGAACTCCTTCTTCCATGGCCTCGCGGATCCCTTTTTCCACCGCCGGCACATATTGCTTGGGGACCACACCGCCGAAGATCTTATCTTCGAACTGAAACCCTTCCCCGGCCGGCAGCGGCTCCAGATCGAGATAGACATGGCCGTACTGGCCGCGCCCGCCGGTTTGTTTTTTATGCTTCCCTTCCACTCTACTGGCCTGGCCGCGGATAGTCTCTTTATACGGCACCTTGGGCGTGGAAAGATTAACCTCCACCCCGAATTTCTGGGCCAGCCTGCTGACGATGATCTCCAGGTGCAGTTCTCCCAGGCCGGAAATAACCGTCTGACGCGTCTCCGCGCGCCGCTCCAGGCGGAAGGTAGGATCTTCTTCGAGAAAGCGCGACAGGCCGCTGCTCACTTTCTCCTCGTCGCCTTTTGTTTTCGGTTCGACGGCAAAGGAGATTACCGGCTCGGGGAAGTCTATGGGCATAAATTGGAAAAGGTTGCCGCGGTCGCAAAGCGTATCCCCGGTGGCCGTATGCTGCAACTTGGCTACTGCGGCAATATCGCCGGTTACCACTTCTTCCATGGGGAGCTGGTTCTTGCCCCGCATGGAAAAAAGCTGCCCGATGCGCTCATTTTTCTCCCTGTTCACATTATACACCTGCGAATCGGGGCGCAAGCTGCCGGAATAAACCCGGAAAAAGTTGATCCGGCCCACGTAGGGGTCGGCCAGGGTTTTAAAAACCAGCGCAGCAAAAGGTTCTTCCGGGGAAGCTTTACGCGTCGTCTTCTCCCCGCTTTCCGGGAGAATCCCTTCGATCTCCTCGCTGTCTACCGGCGACGGCATGTAGCTTTTGATAAAATCGAGCAGCGCTCCGCTGCCGTAGTTCTTGGTGGCGGCGCCGCAAAGCACCGGTATAATCTTGCCCTCAAGAATACCGCGGCGCAGGCTCTTCCGGATCTCTTCGGGTTCCAGGGCTTCGCCTTCAAGGTATTTGAGCAGGAGCTCATCTTCGGTCTCCGCCACCGCTTCGATCAGCTTTTCCCGCATTGCTTCAGCCTTTTCCCGCAAATCTTCAGGGATCTCCTGCTCCTCCATTTTCTTGCCGTCGGCGGAAAATAGGAGCGCTTTCTCTTCGATAAGGTCGACTACTCCTTTATACTGATCTTCTTTCCCGATGGGCAGCTGAACGGGAACCACCTTGGTTCCGAAATGCTCCAGCAGCTGGGCCAGGGTACCCTCAAAATCGGCGTTTTCCCGGTCCAGCTTGTTTATCAGAACCAGGCGGGGCAAGTTGAAGTCTTCGGCGTATTGCCAGACCTTCTCGGTGCCCACTTCAACCCCCGAGACTGCACAAACAACCACTGCGGCACAGTCGGAAACACGCAGCGCTCCCAGCAGGTCTCCAATAAAATCAAAGTAACCGGGCGTATCCAGTAAATTTACCTTGATCCCGTCCCATTCCAGGGGCGCCAGGCCAACATTAATCGTGACCTGCCTTTTGATCTCATCGGGATCGTAATCGGTAGTAGTTGTGCCCGACTCGATGGTCCCGAGGCGGTTGACCGCTCCACTGGTATACAGAAGAGCCTCGGCAAGAGAGGTTTTGCCGGCGCCGCCGTGGGAAATCAGGGCCATATTGCGGATTGCTTCGCTGGAATATTTTTTCATACCGTCGCCTCCTCCATGCTGCCTAGCAGCCGGTAACTTAATTCGGATAGCCGCCCCGCCGGCGGCCGTAATGCTCCACAGGGTTACTGTACAATATATGTGTTATTATAGCTTATCGAGTAGAAATTGAAAACTTCAGCCATGATGAGCGGTCCCGTGCTCCTGCTTACACGGGATAGACAATGTTTTCTCTATCCCGCCAGACCAGGTTCTGATCAACGCTGGAAAGATCTTTGCCGCTCAATTCTGCTCCTTTCGAAGATGGCCGTTCCGCCTTCGGCAGGCCTTCCCGGCGCGGCAGCGGAGGCAGCAGCCCGCGGCGCCTCTTGAAAAAGTCCAGTGCCACGTTGGGGAACAGGACGTAGGAAAGAAGATCTTCTTCCCCGGTCATATACTCCTCCACTTCCCTTCTGGCATCAGGAAGCTGCGGGGGAATGAGGTCGGCGGGCCTGACGTCAACCGGTTTTTCGTCTCCCAGCACCTTTTTCAAAAGTTCGGGGTTAACCTCTCCCGGCGGCCGGCCATAGAGGCCTCGCAGGTAATTCTTCAGCTCGGTAGAGACCATCTTATAACGCTCTCCCAAAAGCACGTTGACCACTGCCTGCGTGCCCACTATCTGGCTGCTCGGCGTTACCAGGGGCGGGTAGCCCAGGTCGGCCCGGACGCGGGGGACCTCTTTGAGCACCTCCGGCAAAAGATGAAGGGATCCCTGCTCCGACAGCTGCGAAGCCAGGTTGGAGATCATTCCTCCCGGAACCTGGTACCTGAGGACATCGGTATCCACACCCATAGCTACTTCGCGGGGGATCTCGTAGCCGCCGCGTATCTTTTTAAAATGTTCACTGACACTGGCCAACAGCTGCAAGTCCAGCCCGGTATCATAAGCTGTCTCCTGCAGGGCGGCCACTATGGTGTCTGTAGGAGGCTGGCTCGTTCCTAAAGAAAGGGCGGCGCTGGCGGTATCAACAACGTCGGCGCCGGCTTCGATCCCTTTAAGGTAAGCCATCGAGGCCATCCCGCTGGTGTAGTGACAGTGAAGCTGCACCGGCAGCCCCACCTCTTCTTTCAGCCGCCGGACCAGTTCGTAAGAATGGGCCGGTGAGAGCAGGCCGGCCATGTCTTTGATGCAGAGCGAATCTGCGCCCATTTCTTTAAATGTCTGTGCCAGGTTGACAAAATAGGCGATACTATGCAGCGGGCTGATGGTGTAGCACAGCGCCGCCTGCACGTGGGCTCCTTCCGCCCTGGCCGAAGTCATGGCCTGCTCCATGTTCCGGGGATCATTCAGCGCATCAAAAATGCGGATGATATCGATCCCGTTGCCCACCGCCCGCTTGACAAACTCTCTCACTACGTCGTCGGCGTAGTGGCGGTAGCCAACTATATTTTGGCCGCGTAAAAGCATCTGCAACCTGGTGCGGCGGAATAATCGCCGCAGGCGTCGCAGCCTCTCCCAGGGGTCCTCATCCAGGAAGCGCATGCAGGCGTCAAAGGTAGCCCCACCCCAAACTTCCAGTGAATAATAACCGACCTTCTCCATCAGCTCGGCCACAGGGAGCATATCCTCCAGGCGCATTCGCGTAGCCAGAAGAGATTGATGGCCGTCTCGCAAGGTGGTATCGGTTATGCCAATTTTCCTTCGCTCTATTATTCTCCAACCCCCTGAAGTATGTGATTATTCCAGTGCATACCGGGCTGCAGCTTCGCCGATGCGGCGGCCCCAGACCAGCGCTTCGGTCAGGGCTGCGCCGGGCATGAGAGCGGCGCCGTTGAGCCCGCCCGCCGTCTCTCCTATGGCATACAAACCCTCTACCGGCTTTCCCGCGCGCAGCACGGCTCCGGATTCATCCACTGCAATGCCACCGAGGCAGTATGCCGCTGCAGCCTTGACCGGGCAGCCGTAGAAATATCCTTGTGGCCGGCTGAACCAGCGGTACAGCGATGGGAGATCTATCCGGTATGCCTCCAGGAAAGCGCCAATACCGGGATAACGGGGCCAGCTCAACTCATGTTCCGGTCCCAGTCCGGCTTCTGCAACCAGCAGGTATCCTATACCCGCAGCGCTGTTTAAAATGGAGTTGACCAAATCGGCATCCGCCCGCTGCGGGAAAGGGTAAATTTGATCATCCACGATCAAAAGAGTGCCGGGCGGCGGATTTACCTCCACCCAGTTTTGCTCCTCTTCAATGGCCAGGGCATAAGAAAATCGCCCCTCATTGACCAGGTCCAGCCCGGCGGCGCGAGCCAGCTTCATCCCCTCGCCTTCACCGCTGCCGCGCCAGGAAGCGACAGTAATCCCCGGGCTAAGCTCCTTGATCCGCTGGGGGTCATTAAGATAACCGCCGTCTGCAAGTATAACCGCCGGCGCATAAGCGGTATACTTAAGACCGTGAGAATCGATAAATTTAATTCCGGCTGCCTTGCCGTTGCTGCTGATAAGCAGCTCTTCTACCAGGATGCCCTGGAGAATGCGGATTCCCTCCTCCAGGGCCTTGCTTACAAGGCGGCTCTGTGCCTGTGCGTAAGAGATATTTTCCGGCAAATATCTAAAGCCCTCCGCAGGGACCACTTCCAAGCCGGTCTCCCCTATCAACCAGGCGAGGCTCTCATCGGCATGACGGGAGAGAAGTTTATAATGCCACCCCTGGCCTTCTCCCTGCCCGTAATCATGCAGCGCCCTCTCCAGGGCGGCAATATCCCCATCTTCTCCGGTGCCGAGAGCTCCATCGCGCCACATCCAGCGGTCATTCTGCAGCTCATTGTAACAGAGAATTACCGAAGCGCCATGACGCGCCCCCTCCAGGGCGGCAGTCAACCCGGCCATCCCGCTGCCCAGAACGATAATATCGCCGTTCAAGGGCAGAGTTTCCTCTTCGTTCAGCCCTGGCTCGGGGCTGCACCCGGAAAATAGCAAGAGCGGCAAAACCATCAGCAAAAGCAAAGCGCTCCGCTTAAAAGACGACACTTATCAATTCCTCTCTTTGGGAAGTCCGATTAAATCGACAACCTGGTCTCCCTCATCAAGGCGGATCAGGGTTACGCCCCGCGCATAGCGGCTCAGCAATGAAACCTCCGCCGTTTTTTGGCGGATGACCACCCCTCCGGCGGTAACAATAATAAAGTCTTCGTCCTTCTCGTTCATTACCATAAAGCCGGTCAGCGGGCCGCTTTCTTTCGATATTTTCATACCGATAATTCCCTTGCCGCCGCGGCGCTGCGGGCGGAAATCATCCGCGGCCACCCGTTTTCCAAAACCTCTCGCCGAAACCATCAAAATAACCTGGCCCGGCCTGATCAAATCCGCTCCCACTACCCTGTGCGGCGGCTGCATCGTAACGGCTTTTACGCCGCGAGCCGTCCGCCCCATGGAGCGGACATCCTTTTCATGGAAGCGGATAAAATATCCTTCGTCTGTCCCGATAATGATCTCCTCGTTACCGCCGGTCAGAACCACTGATATGAGCTCATCCTCCGGAGCCAGGGTCAGCGCAATCAACCCTGTTTTCCTGGTATTGCGGAAATCCTTCAGCGGCGTCTTTTTGATATAGCCGCGGGCAGTAACTGCAAGCAGGTATTTCTCTTCACTGTAACCGCTAACCGGCAGCGTTGCCGTGATATATTCATCCTTTTCCATTGGCAGCAGGTTTACTATGGCGGTGCCTCTCGACTGGCGGCTGGATTCTGGGATTTCGTAGATATTTAAAAGATAGACCTTCCCCCGGTTGCTGAAAAGAAGAAGGCGATCGTGGGTTGAAGCAAAGTAGCATTGCTCCACCAGGTCATCCTTCCGGGTCTGCATCCCTACTACACCTCTGCCGCCCCGCCTTTGCCTACGGTAAGTTGACGCCGGCAGGCGCTTGATATAACCGCGATCAGTGATGGTGATGACCACGTCTTCTTCCATGATCAGGTCGGTCAGCTTAAAATCATCCACCCCTTCAACAATCTGGGTGCGGCGTTCGTCGGCGTGTTTATCCCTAATTTCCTGTAGTTCTTCACGGATTATTCCCAAGACCAGGCTTTCATCTGCCAGCACCCGCCGCAAATATGCGATCTTCTCTGTCAATTCACGATGTTCTTCTTCCAGCTTGGATTGTTCAAGCTGGGTCAACCTCTGCAAACGCAAATCGAGAATGGCCTGAGCTTGCTTTTCCGTAATCCCCAGCAGCTCCATCAGGCCGCTGCGTGCTGTGGGACCGTCAGGAGAACGGCGGATTAAAGCGATGACTTCATCGAGCCTGGAAAGGGCTATGCGCAGACCTTCAACAATGTGGAGTCTCTCCTCTGCACGGCTCAGGTCAAAACGGGTCCGCCTTATGATGACCTCTTTTTGGTGGTCGAGATAGCAATTAAGCATTTCCTTTAAATTTAAAACTTTGGGCTCCCCGTTTACCAGGGCCAGCATAATAATACCGTAAGTCTGCTGGAGCGGGGTGTATTGATAGAGCTGGTTGATGATCAGCTGGGGATCGTATTCCGGGCGTATCTCCAGCACTATGCGCACGCCTGAATGGTCGGACTCATCCCTAAGATCGGTAATCCCTTCTATTTTCTTCTCTTTGACCAGTTCGGCTATTTTTTCTACCAATTTGGCTTTATTCTGCTGGTATGGCAGCTCGCTAATTACCAAGTGCCCCCGGCCTTTATCAGATTTATCCCAAAAGACCCGCCCTCTGATGCGGATAATGCCGCGGCCGGTCTGGTAGGCTTCTTTAATTCCTTCGGTTCCCACTATGACGCCGCCGGTAGGGAAATCGGGCCCTTTAACCAGACGCCTGAGCTCATCTACCGAAATTTCGGGCTGCTCGATAAGACGGTGCAATGCGTCAATGAGCTCCCCCAGATTATGCGGCGGTATATTTGTAGCCATGCCCACGGCAATTCCCGAGGAGCCGTTGGCGAGCAAATTGGGAAAGCGCGAAGGAAGGACCGCCGGCTCAAGCAGGCTTTCATCAAAATTAGGCCGGAACTCAACCGTCTCCTTATGAAGATCGGCCAGGAGCTCCATGGCCAGCGGCGATAGCCGGGCTTCGGTATAGCGCATTGCCGCCGCCGCATCGCCGTCCAGCGAGCCGAAGTTGCCGTGTCCGTCCACCAGTGGATAGCGGGTGGTAAAATCCTGGGCCAGCCTAACCATGGCATCATAAAGGGCCACGTCCCCGTGGGGATGGTATTTACCGAGCACTTCCCCCACAATCCGCGCCGACTTGCGATAAGGTTTTTCCGGCGTCGAGCCCATCTCCGACATGGCGTAAAGGATGCGCCGGTGCACCGGCTTGAGCCCGTCCCGGACATCTGGAAGAGCGCGGCTGACGATCACGCTCATGGCATAATCGAGAAATGAATTTTTTACTTCTTCATGGACACTGACAGGGATAACGCGTTTCTTTTCGTCCATACGATTCTCTCATTTCCTCCACATTACAGAAGATGGCTTACCGCCTTGCCGGTTTCTTCTTTCCGGTTTTTTTCTCCTGCTTCTTTATATTCTGCCTCAACAGGCGATCCAGCTCTTGTTTTTGCTCCGGGGCCACAGACCAGCTTTCGGTAATTTCTTTCCGGGCCGTTCTTATTTTAAACTGCAGTACCAGGCCGTTCCAGCGGTAAGATTTGATCTGATTCCAGGGCCAGAACCAGCGTGCCGATGAGATCCCTCTTTCCCGGAGCGCCGGGCGTTCCAGCTGCCTGGCCCCAAAGACAGCTGCCAGGAGAAGGTAAAAGACAATACGGGCACCGTAAATCCACCTGCTTTCAACATCATTTCCGGCAGCCGCAATTTCATTGTATTTATTTAGATCCGACCACAGAAAAAAGGCACAGAGAAGGCATATAAGAACAACTGTCAGCAGCAGGTCAAGGTTGACCCTGTTAAAGAGGGTCTGCCTTACTTTAAAGGTCACCCGCCCTGTTCTACGTCTGCGAAATAACAGGTAACCGGTGGCTAAAGCAGCCAGAATTAGATAAGGTATGGCCATATAAAACATTATTCGTACCCCACAAGTATATCAGCTCACCGGCAAAGTCCCGCCGCCATGGGCAGCCTGTCCGCTGCAGCCAAAGAGAATCATTAACAACGCGCAGCCGGCTGGATCATATATCCAGGTTCCGGACCGCGGCCGCATTTTCTTCAATAAAGCGCCGCCGCGGCTCCACTTTGTCGCCCATAAGCACGTAAAACATCTGATCCGCCTTCTGAGCATCAACCAGTTCAACCCGTCTAATAATGCGCGTCTCTGGATTCATGGTCGTCTCCCACAGCTGTTCCGGATTCATCTCGCCAAGACCCTTATAGCGCTGTACCTGAATCCCATCACGGCCCCAACTTTCAAGCAGCCGCTCCAGCTCTTCGTCCCCGTAAAGATAGCGCTCTTTTTTACCCTTTTGCACCTTGTAAAGAGGCGGCTGGGCAATGTAAACAAAGCCGCTCTCAATCAGTTCGGGCAGGTAGCGATAGAAAAATGTGAGCAGGAGCACCCGGATATGCGAGCCGTCCACGTCCGCGTCGGTCATGATCACAATTTTCTGATAGCGGACTTTCGCTATGTCAAAATCTTCGCCAATCCCCGTTCCTATGGCAGTGATAATAGTGCGGATCTCTTCATTGCCCAGAATCCGGTCCAACCGGGCTTTCTCCACGTTGAGAATTTTGCCGCGCAGCGGAAGAATGGCCTGTACACGCCTGTCCCGTCCCTGCTTTGCCGAACCGCCGGCAGAGTCGCCTTCAACCAGAAACAGTTCGCATTCTCCCGGATCCTTGCTGCTGCAATCGGCCAGCTTCCCGGGAAGGTTGGTAAAATCAAGAGCGTTTTTCCGGCGGGTTAGTTCCCGGGCCTTTCGAGCGGCCTCGCGGGCCCGTGCCGCCCGGATCGCTTTTTCCACAATCCTGCGGGCAATCGCAGGATTCTCCTCCAGGAAGATTTCCATCCCCTCATAGCAGACCGAATCAACGGCGCTGCGCATTTCCGGGTTTCCCAGCTTCGTCTTTGTCTGACCTTCGAACTGCGGATCGTGCAACTTTACGCTCAGGACTGCGGTCAACCCTTCTCGAACATCATCTCCGCTGAAATTGCTTTCGTTCTCTTTAAGCAACCCTTTCTTGCGAGCATAATCATTTATCAAGCGAGTTAAAGCGGACTTAAAACCCTGTTCATGAGAGCCGCCTTCCCTGGTATGGATGTTATTCGCATAGGTGTAAATCATTTCGTTGTAGCTGTTCTGATACTGAAGCGAAATCTCGATAAAAAAACTATTTACTTCACGGCAGAAATAGATCGGCTTCTTCGGCAGAACATCTTTGCCCTGGTTGAGATAAGCGGTATACTGGTTGATGCCGCCGTCATAACGATATTTCTCTGTATATTCGCTGCGCAGATCTTTAAAGGTTATCCGGACGCCCCGGTTTAGAAAAGCAAGTTCACGCAGTCGCCGGACGATTATTTCATTCTCAAAATTGATTTCCTGAAAAATGATCGGATCGGGACGAAAGGTAATTTTGGTGCCGGTTTTCATGGCTTTTCCCGTGACTTTTAAGTCGGTAACTTTTATTCCTCTTTCGAAACGCTGCCGGTAGATCTTCCCGTCACGGGATATTTCTACTTCAAGCCATTCGGATAGAGCATTGACCACGGATATCCCTACACCGTGAAGGCCGCCGGCCACCTTGTAAATTTTCTGGTCAAATTTGCCCCCGGAATGAAGGGTGGTCAGAACAACCTCTACTGCCGGCCGTTTTTGTTGCGGATGTTCTTCCACGGGAATGCCACGGCCGTCGTCAGTCACTGTAATACTGTTATCCTGGTGAATCAAGACTTTAATATTTTTGCATCCGTATGGCACTTCATCGATGCTGTTATCCACAACCTCAAATACCAGATGGTGCAGGCCCTGGTTGCCGGTGGAACCAATATACATGGCGGGCCGGCGGCGGATTGCTTCCAGTCCTTCAAGAATCTGTATTTGAGCCGCGCCGTATTCATGTTCTCCCTGGTTTGTCTGCGCCGTCATTTCAAACCTCCATCATATCTCCATAACAGATCAATTATATCACAACTCCGGCAGGTTCAAACCGGCTTTTCCGCCTTCCCGGCACATTTCCTCCGGGCCAGGGTCGATGGAACAACCGGCGATAAAAGCACTTCTCCCTTTGTAACGATAAAGGATTTGTTGTTATCAAGTTTAATGTTGCGATAGAAATCTTTGATATTTGCCGACTCCAAAAACTGCTTGTTGATCGGGTTATCCATGAGTTTTATATCAAAAATGCCGATGAGCTCTTTGTTAAAAACTATTCGCGAGTTGCCAATACGAAAAAACATGTTATCCCTCCCACCTGGCCAATCATTTCTTTAACTGTTTATAAATTTAAAGCCCTTGCTTAAGAAAATTCTTCTTCTCTGGATAGTCCAATTTGGAAATATATATCACGGACCAGATTTTCTCCGGCATACCGGTTTAATTCTTCAATTAATTTCGGCTTCAGTAACGTGAGGTGATAAGCCCAGGTAGAATCGCGCACCAGGACCCGGAGTACATTCCTCTGCAAATACCAGGCTCTGGTCACAGCGGCTATTTCTTTGCCGACAAGCTGGTCCCATTGTTCTATTATAAGGCATTGTTTATATTGGCGCCACATCTTTCGTTTGCGCAGCACCTGCTCAATAATCTGCCCCAGCTCAATCAATCTTAATCTTCCCCCCGGAAACTGTAAAAAAATAAGTTTTTTTCGCCTGATAGCGTTTAAAATCCGGCAATGGAACCGCGGTGGTAATAAAAGACTGATCATCCCTTTCACTTATAAACTGTAGAATATGGCGGCGTCTTGATTCGTCGAACTCTGAAAAAACATCATCCAGCAACAGAATGGCTCTCTCATCTCCACTACTGTTAAACAGATCTGCCTCTCCCATTTTCAAAGCCAGTACTGCGCTCCGCTGCTGTCCCTGGGAAGCAAATTTGCGGGCATCAAGACCATTGATTAGAAAGGCAAAATCATCAAGATGCGGACCGACCAGGGTGGAGCCTTTGCGAAATTCTGCGCTTCGTGCTTTCGACAGCTGTTCTTTAAAGGACCTTTCTATCTGTTCCCTCTCTCCGCCAAAATTTATGGTCGAGATATAGCCTAGAGAAAGCCTTTCCAGTCCTCCAGTAAGGCGGCTAAAGTGATTTTTAGCCAGGTTCTCCAGATCTTCAAGCAACTGAATTCGCTCTTTAACAATCCAACTGCCCACTTTCACCAGCGTCTGCTCCCAGGGATCCAGAATGGAGAAGTCAGAGAAAGGGCCGCCCCGATGCTCTTTTAATAATTGGTTGCGCTGCCGCAAAGCGCGGTAGTAATCGCGCAGCCTGCTGTAATAAAGCGGCTTTAGGCGGGAACTCTCCATATCGAGAAAACGGCGGCGCACGGAAGGTCCTTCTTTGATCAGGAAAAGATCGTCTGGAGAAAAAACTACTACCGGGTGTTTGTGAATATAGTCGCTTCTTTTGAACAACTTCCCATTTAATTTGATCTGCAGATGATGTGGCCGGCGGTAGCCTATCTCTGCCAGACAGCGGCCTTCGCGGATTAAAAAATTGCCCTGTAGATAAAAAAAATCGCTTCCCAGACGAACCATTTCAGATTCCCGGGCGGCTCGAAAAGAGCGGGAGGCAGAAAGATAGTATATGGCCTCCAGGAAGCTGGTTTTCCCCTGGGCGTTTCCGCCGCTTAATACATTGATGCCGGGATGAAACGAGATCTCTTGGCGGCAGTAATTGCGAAAGTTAATCAGGAGAAGTGATGACAGATACACGCTGTTTACCTGAAATATTAATCCATTTTAATGGGCAAAACAAGGTAAAGATAGCTCTCATCATCCGGCAGGCGGAAAATTACAGGACCATTTTTTCCGTGAAAATCAACAACAATTTCTTCAACTGGAACAGCCTTTAGAATGTCCATAATAAAACGAGAATTGACATAGATATCAACCTCATCTCCTTCGCTTTTGACAGAGAGCTCTTCTTCCATCCTCCCAACCTGGGAAGAAACCCGCACCGCCAATGAGTCGTTGCTCACAGAAAGGTTAATGGCATTGTTTGGTGGTTCAGCCAGCAGGGCCGCCCGGCCGACTGTCCTTTCCATATCGCTCCTGTTTATCGTAATCCTGGTGGAGCAGCGATCCGGAATAACCGAACTAATATCGGGATATTTTTCATTGAGCAGCCTGGCGGCAAAATAAACCGGGCCCAGATCAAAAACTAAGTTTTCGCTGGCAGAATAGAATACTGCTTTTTCTTCGCTCTGGTCAAGAATTTTTAACAGCTCGCGCAACGCCTTTGCCGGCACAAGGCAGCGCCTTGCAGTAAAGTTCCAGCTTTCATCGGAAATATGTTTAACGACCAGGCGGTATGTATCTGAACAAATCAAGTTCAAATGGTTATCGTTGAATTCAAAAAGGACACCATTAAACGCCGGCCTGGTCTCTTCAGTGGATGCTGCAAAAATAACCATCTTCAAGATCTGGCTGAACTCTACCGGATCCAGGGTAACTGCTTCATTATTTTCCGGTAAAATTTTCTCTACTACAGGAAAGTCTGCCGGGTCGGCGCCAAAAATATGATATCTGGCCTTACCGCTAGTCAGATCAACCTGGAAATTTTCTGAGTTTAAATCAAAACGAATTTCGGAGGAAGGTAGAAAGCGAACAATTTCAGTAATTTGGGGAGGAAGTAAAACTTTAGCGCGTTCTTCTCCTTCGTAGGGTAAAGAAACCTTGATTTGAAGTTCTAGATTTGTGGCCGAAAGAGTGATGGCCTGGGATTTGCTCTCAAAGTGAATATTTTGCAAAGCCTGGATGGGTGATTGCCTGGGTAAAGCTTTTTCTACTATTTCCAAAGAACGGTTCAGGAGATCTTTGTTAAGAAAAATAGACATAAAAAGCACCGCCTTTAAAAGATGTTTATCAAAAGTTCCTACTAAGAATATTTATATATAAAGACAGTAAAAGTATTAGTATTTGTGGACTCTGTGTAAAACCTTAAAAAACTTTATTTAACAAGGGATAATTATTCCCTCTTGATGTGGACAAGCATCTTGAAATCAAGGCAATTATATTTGAATAATAATATGAAACATGACTTGTCCACATATTAATCAGATGCTGTTAACAAGGTCATTTTTAATCAGTTCCACTTTCATTTTTTCTTCACTGTTTTCCTGCAACACCGCTTCAATTTTCCTGATGGCATGTAAAACGGTAGTATGATCCCGTCCTCCAAATTCTTCGCCAATTTTAGGCAGGGATAGATCGGTCAACTCTCGTGATAGATACATGGCCACCTGGCGGGCAAAGGCGATGTCGCGTGTTCTTCTTTTGCCCAGAAGATCGCCTGCGGATAGATGAAAATGGTTGGCCGTATATTTGATGATTTGTTCCAATGATACCTGTTTTTTTTTGGTGAAGAGGATGTTTTTAAGAGCTTCATCCGTCAATTCCAGAGTAATTTTAGAACTATAGAGGGATGCATAGGCCACTATTCTGATCAGGGCGCCCTCAAGCTCGCGAATGTTATTTTCTATTTTGGAGGCAATGTAATGCAAAACCTCATTCGGTATTTCAAGACCTTCTATGAGGGATTTTTTCTTTAAGATAGCTATTCTGGTTTCCAGGTCCGGTGCATGGATATCGGTGATCAAGCCCCATTCGAAGCGGGAACGGAGGCGATCTTCAAGAGTGGGGATCTCTTTTGGCGGCCGGTCGCTTGAGACCACAATCTGCCGGTTAAGATTATGCAGGGTGTTGAATGTGTGAAAAAATTCCTCCTGGGTCTGCTCTTTGCCGGCCAGGAATTGAATGTCATCAATTAGCAAAACATCAATATTACGGTATTTCTGGCGGAATTCTACGGTTTTATTGTCCCGGATGGCATTAATAAAATCATTGGTAAACTTTTCCGAAGAGCAGTAGAGGATATTGTTCAACCCGTGGTGATTCAGTATATATTGACCGATGGCATGCAGCAGATGTGTCTTCCCCAACCCCACCCCGCCGTAAATAAAAAAGGGATTATAAGCTTTTGAAGGTGTTTCCGCTACGGCCAGGGAGGCGGCATGGGAAAGTCGATTGCAGGGACCGACCACGAAACTGTCAAAAGTATACCTGGGGTTGAACATAAATTCTTTCTTGCCGGGTCCGGTGATGTTTTTAACCGCTGCGGGCACTTCCTTAGAGAAATTAGAATCAGATCCGTTCAGCTCGACAAAATCTGCCGAAACAACAAATTCTACGTCATAGTGGTTCGAGGTTATATTATTAATTTTTTTAATAATAATATCCTTGTACCTGCTCTGAATCCACTCCCTGGTAAAATCATTGGGCACCGCTACGATCAATTGCTGCTCTTTCAACGATAACGGCCGGGTAGAAGCAAACCATGTTTCAAAACTCGGCTTACTGACTTCTTTACTAATTTCAGCAAGGATTAATGACCAGAGCTTTGTAACGTTAACGGGCAAAAAACACAACCTCCCTGCTGAATGTTAAGAAGAGCGCCGAAGTTATACACAATGAGGTTATTTTTTCAACAACTGGCTGTGGATAAGTCGACAATGTTGAATTTATATAAAGACAACGGCAGATAATATATTAACAGATCTTTTTTACCACTGCAATCGTCAGGAAAAGGCGCAAGGGGCATAAAAACGCGGTTAAATACCGGTTATCTTGACATTATTAAATTTTTTAAGGTATACTTTTTTATATTCTGAACAGAAAAGGAAGAAAGTGAAGATTATGAAAAGGACATATCAACCCAAGTGCAGAAGAAGAAAAAGGAAGCACGGTTTCCTAAAGAGGATGAGCACAACTGCCGGGCGTGCGGTCGTTAAAAGAAGGCGGCTGCGCAGGCGCAGAAAAATAAGTGCATGAACCTCCTAATAGGATGAAGCGCCTAAAAAAAAACTGGGAATACAGACGGGTTTACCGGCGGGGCCGGGCTCTGCCATCCAGTAAAGTGGTGCTTTATGTTTGCCCCAACCTGAGCGGAGATGTCCGGGTTGGTTTCTCTATTGGTAAAAAAGTTGGGAAAAGCGTTAAGAGAAACCGGATCAAAAGAATTTACAGAGAGGCATTTCGTGAAATTTATGATTCTATCAAACCGGGGCATGACTTTGTGATCATTGCCCGGAAGTCAGCCGTGGATGTATCCTTTGCTCAAGCCCGCGAGGAGTTGCTCCAGCTATGTCGAAAGCAAAAATTATTGATAAAATAAAGCGGCTGCGGCCGGCAGAGCGGGTATGCCTGATTGTGATTAGAATCTATCAGAAGTACCTGTCGCCTTTAAAGCCCGCCAGCTGCAGATTTTATCCTTCATGTTCTCAGTATTATTATGAAGCGGTATTAAAATATGGGTTTGTTCGGGGAAGCATGCTTGGGATTAGAAGACTCCTAAAGTGCCACCCCTTTCATCCCGGAGGTTATGATCCCGTTAGATAGATCGGGGAAAGCCAAGTAGGAGGAAAATAATGACAGAAGCAATTGCTCGCTTTTTTAGCCAGGTTTTAAGTTATATTTATGCTGTGATTCCCAATTTTGGGGTGGCCATAATCATCCTGACGGTCCTATTAAAGCTGGTTACCTATCCTTTGAACCAAAAGCATCTTGAATCTAACAAGAGGATGCAGGAACTGAACCCTGAGATGCAGCGAATCAGGCAAAAATATAAGAATGACAAAGAGAAGCAGAACCAGGCTATTCTTGAATTTATGCAGAAGAACAAGATAAACCCCATGGCCGGATGCCTGCCGCTCCTTGTCCAGCTGCCCATACTATACGGAATTTTCCGGATGCTGCGGGAAACCAATGTCTTTCTCTCAGAGACGATAAATACATTTTTAATCCCCTCCCTTGAGTTTGTTGATTTGGCAATATCCCCCAACCAGTTTCAAGGAGATCTGGTCCAGCAGATCATTTATTACAGTTTTCCGGTGCTCTCTGGAGCAAGCACCTATATTTATCAAAAGTTATCCATGACCGATCCCAATCAAAAGATGATGCTATACATGATGCCGGCGCTATTTATTTTTATAAGTTTTTCTTTTCCGGCCGGCTTGATTATTTACTGGATCACCAATAATCTTTTGACCTTGGGCCAGCATTATTTAATTATAAATATGGACAAGAAAAAGAACGAAAAAACAGTAGAGACAGAAGCTGCGCAGAAAGCAAAAAGTAAATCCTTAAAAGCAAAAAAAGGGGATAAGGGAGAGAGATGAACTCTGTTGAAACAACCGGCCGCACTGTTGAAGAAGCCCTGGAGAAGGCGCTTTCGGCTCTCGGGATAAGAAAGGAAAATTCTGTTGTTGAAGTGATTAGCGAGCCGGCCCAGGGATTGCTCAGCTTCATTGGACCGCGGACAGCTCATATAAAAGTTAAGCCGCGGTACGAACCGGCCGGCTACCTGAAAGTGTATTTACAGGGAATTGTAGACAGCGCCGGCTTAAAGGCCAATATTTCAGTCCGGGAAGAAGAAGATGGACTCTACGCTTCAATAAACGGAGAAAAAGTAGGAGTTCTCATTGGCCGCAGGGGGAAAACTTTAAACGAGCTGCAGTACCTGTCGAACGTGGTCCTACACCGCCAGTTTAGCGGTTTTAAGAAGATGGTAATCATTGATGTGGAGAATTACCGCTCCCGCCGCGAACGGACACTTACACAGCTGGCCAAAAGCATTGCCCGCCGGGTTAGATTGGAGGGACGAGAGCAGGTTCTGGAGCCGATGACACCTCAGGAAAGGCGAATTATTCACCTCGCTCTGCAGGATTTTGCCGGTATCGTAACATATAGCAAGGGAGAAGAACCAAACCGCAAGGTGATTATTGCACCGCGGTAGTAGAGTTGAGATGAACCGCTCCTCCTGGGGGGAGCGGTTTTTTCTTTAACCGGGAGGTTTGAATTGAGCGATCTTGATACCATAGCTGCCATCAGCACCCCCGTTGGAGAAGGCGGCATCGGAATTGTCCGCATCAGTGGCGCGGAGGCCTTTTCCATTGGGAAAAAAGTATTTAAGCCCCGGCAGAAACAGGGTCCGGGCTACCCCAGGTCGCACCATCTATATTACGGGCATATCATTTCATCGGAAAACGAAGTCATTGATGAGGTTCTGGCGGCTTTTATGAAGGCGCCGCGCACATACACACGCGAGGATACAGTGGAGATAAACTGTCATAGCGGTATTTTGACGCTGCGTCTGATTTTAAAAAGAGTGCTGGAAGAGGGGGCCAGGTTGGCCCAGCCCGGTGAATTTACCAGGCGCGCATTTTTATATGGACGCATTGATCTCAGCCAGGCGGAGAGCATTTTAAAGATTATTCGAGCACGCTCTGACGAGGCCGTAAAAATAGGAGTCTCCAATTTGCAAGGCCGGCTTTCCCTAGAGATAAGAAAGATCAGGGATAAAATATTGACTGTTCTGGTTCGCATAGAGGCGCGCCTGGACTTTCCGGAGGATATTGAAGAGGAAATTGATTGGGAGCGGGAAGTAAAGAAGGAGCTGGAGGAAGTTGAGGAGATGCTCTCAGATCTTGCCGCAGGAGCAGAGCGGGGCTGGGCGCTACAGGAAGGCCTGCTCACGGCAATAATTGGCAAACCCAATGCCGGAAAGTCGTCTTTGCTGAATGCGCTGCTAAAAGAAGAACGGGCCATTGTGGACGAAGTTCCCGGAACAACGCGGGATCTTCTGGAAGGCTTTATTACCGTAAGCGGCTATCCGCTTTGCTTGCTTGATACCGCGGGCATTCACAGTACCGCCGACCCGGTAGAGCGGAAAGGAATCTCCAGGGCTAAAAACGCCGTGGCCAGGGCCCGCCTGTTGATCGTGGTTCTGGATGGATCCACCGGCTGGAGCAAAGACGATCAGGCCGTAGCGGAATTGATCAGGCCGGAACATCTTGCTGTAATTGTAATAAACAAGATCGACCTGCCCCAACGAATTAGCGTTGCAGAAATTAAGGCACGCTTGCCGGGCCGCCCGCTGGTGTTCACCTCTGCAACCATGAACCGGGGCATCGACGAGCTGGAGGAGACTATCGGAAGCCTGCTGGATCGGAAACTGGGCGGAAAGGCTTCCGAAAGTCCGGCCATGGTCAGCCTGAGACATGCCGGGCTTGTTCAGGAAGCGCGGGAACTTATTGAGGGGACGCTACAGACGCTCTCACAGCAGCCCCTTGAACTGTTAAGCATCGACTTAAAGGAAGCATGGTTAAAATTGGGCGAAATTACCGGAGAGACAGTTACCGAGGAGTTGCTGGACCAGATTTTCAGTGAGTTTTGCATTGGCAAGTAATGGCAGGATGATTAAACCATGACCGCAACAAGGGGTTTTGATGAGCTATTGACGAAGGTGATTGCCGCTCTCGGCTTAATTATAAGCGGCAATCAGAAGGAGAAACTATTAAACTATATCCAACTTATCCTGGAAGGTCTGAAAAAACAGCGGCTGGTGGGAGAAAGAAGCGGCGCCGCCCTAATTGAGAAACACCTGTATGACTCTCTTTACCCATTAACAACATGGCAGATACCGCGCGGCAGCTTGCTGGATCTGGGAACGGGTGTAGGTTTGCCGGGGATACCCATGAAAATCTGTCTTCCTGAACAGGCCCTCTATTTGCTGGATGCCAACAAAAAGAAAATTAATTTTTTAAGGAAAGTTGCCCTGGAGCTGGCGCTGCAAGAGGTCTTTTTTTTACCGGGCCGGGCTGAAGAATGGGGCCGGGACCCCGGCTGCCGCGAGCAATTCGACTGCGTGGTCAGCCGCGCGGTGGCGCGGGCCGCGGTGCTGGTGGAACTGGGGCTGCCGCTGGTTAAAATGGGAGGATTTCTGCTTCTTTATAAGGGCAAACAGGGTCCTTCGGAGATAAAAGAGGCCGGCCCTGCCCTGCAGCTCTGCGGAGGCCGGCTGGAAAAGAGCTGGCATTACCGGATTCCTACTGGAGAAGAGCGAACCCTTTTCTTGATTAAAAAGATAGGCCCCACCCCGGCGGCTTATCCGAGGCGATCCGGTGTGCCTCAGAGGAAACCGCTGGGCAGTTAAATAATTTCTATTTTTGAAGGAATGTCCCGGTGATTGTCTAATAGTTTCCATAAGCATTCAAGAGGCGGGTGATCAGATGAATAGCAACCGGGTTGGAGACTTCCCCTTGCTCGAAGTGGAACCGGGCAGAGAGAAGGTAATCCGGGTGCGCATTGACCTTCTACAGCCGAATCCCTACCAGCCAAGGAAGGACTTTCCGGAAGATAAAATTGGTGAACTGACCCAGTCTATAAAGACCTACGGGCTGCTGCATCCCATTATTGTGCGACGCCAGGGCCGGGCCTACCAGATCGTCGCCGGTGAGCGCAGGGTCCTTGCCTGCCGGAGCCTGGGATGGAAAACCATACCGGCAATTGTCAAAGATCTTTCCGACAGCGCCGTGGCGGCCATGGCGCTGATTGAAAACCTGCAGCGGGAGGATCTTAACTATTTGGATGAAGCTGCCGGCTATGCCAGGCTAATCCAAACATTTAATCTAACCCAGGAGGTATTGGCGCAGCGGCTGGGGAAAAGCCAATCAACAATCGCCAATAAAATGCGATTGCTTAAACTTCCCGATGAGGTAAAAGAACTGCTGATAAAGGAGCAGCTCACAGAGAGGCATGCCCGCGCTTTGTTGAAGCTGAATTCGGCAGAGCAGCAGAAGATGATGATCCGGGAGATTATTCATCAAGGGTTCACTGTAAGCGAAACTGAGAAGAAAATAGAGCAGCTGATTAAAGGGGAAAAGCTTGACAAGCCGGGGCGGCGGCGCAAGGGCGTGATCGGAGATATGCGCATATTTTTAAACACAATCCGCCGGGCGATCAAAATTATTGAAGGATCCGGCCTGCATCCCGAAGTAGAGGAGAAAGTGGAGCCGGATTATATTGAGGTAACAGTGAGGCTTTATAAGAACAAATCCTGAAAAAGAGCAAAACATCTACTTAAGAGGGAGAGAAACCATGGCGCGTATTATAGCCATCGCCAATCAAAAAGGCGGTGTGGGGAAAACTACAACGGCGGTAAACTTAAGCGCCGCCCTGGCCAGGCTGGGCGAGAAGGTTCTGCTGCTCGATATCGATCCGCAGGGCAATGCCACCAGCGGTATAGGCTTGTCCAAGAAAGAGATCAAGGCCTGTATCTACGATGCCCTGATCAACGGACTTCCCCTGGAGAGGATAGTGCTGCCCTCCCGGTGGGAGAACCTCTTTGTAGTACCGGCGACAATCCAGCTTGCCGGGGCGGAGGTTGAGCTGGTTCTTACAATATCGCGTGAAGTTAAGCTGAAAGAAGCCCTGGCCCCGATAAAAGATAATTTCTCCATTATTTTAATTGACTGCCCCCCCTCCCTGGGCTTGCTGACGATCAATGCCTTGACTGCCGCCAGCGGCGTTATAATTCCCATCCAGTGCGAGTACTACGCCCTGGAGGGACTCGGGCAGCTGATGAATACGATCACGCTTGTTCGCCGTAATCTCAACGAGGAGCTGCAGATAGAAGGCGTTCTCCTGACCATGTACGACTCCCGGACCAACCTTTCAGAGCAGGTTGTGGAAGAGGTCCGGGAATATTTTAAAGAAAAGGTTTACCGGACCATTGTTCCCCGTAATGTTCGCCTTAGCGAGGCGCCAAGTCACGGTTTGCATATTCTCGAATATGATCCCCGCAGCAGAGGGGCGGAGGTTTACATTTCCCTGGCCGAAGAGGTGAGCAGAAAATGAGCGAAAAGAGGCGACTGGGCCGGGGTTTGGGAGCGCTGATAGGGGAAGCGCTCACCGGAGTTGCCGAGATAACCGAAATCCCCTTGAATGAAATCAAGGCGAACCCCTTTCAACCTCGAGTTAATTTTGATCCCGCAAAGATGGAAGAACTGGTGGCCTCCATAAAAGAACACGGCGTCGTCCAGGCGGTGGTAGTCTCCCCGGTTAAAGAAGGGGGGTATTACCTTGTAGCCGGCGAGAGGCGCTGCCGAGCGGCCAGGATGGCCGGCCTGACAGAGATCCCGGCACTGATACGCGAGTTCAAGGAAAAAGAAATGCTCGAAATTGCCCTCATTGAAAACTTGCAGCGGGAAGACCTGAACCCCATTGAAGAAGCCGCTGCCTACCGGCGGCTGATGGAAGAATTTAATTTTACCCAGGAGGAGCTGGGCCGGCGACTTGGAAAGAGCCGCTCCGCCATTGCCAACACGGTTCGCTTACTCTCTCTGCCGCAGAAAGTCCAGGAGGCCATTATCAGAGGAGAGTTGAGTGCCGGGCAGGCTCGTCCGCTGCTGGCGCTGCCTGATGCAGCCATGCAGGAAGAGCTGGCCAGGCAGATCATAGACGGGAAAATGACAGCCCGGGAGGCGGAAAGCCTGGCTGGAAATGCGGCCGCAGGAAAAAACAAAAGGCGGGTGCCAGCGAAGACGGAGGCTGCGGACCCGCTGCTAAAAGAGCTGCAGGGGATCCTGCAGCGCCGGCTGGGGACAAAGGTAAAGATTTATCGCCGCAGGGGGAGCGGCACCATTGAGATATTCTTTTACGGAGAAGAAGATCTCGAACGCCTTATAGCGCTGATAATGCCTGAAGGCATCGGCTAGAAAAGTTTCACGTGAAACAAATGCATCATAAGCTCCTATTTTTGTTTCACGTGAAACTTTTTTTCTAAAAAAGGAGAATCCGTATTTAAGGCGAAGTTAATATTGTTAATTTTATTTAATAAAAGCTATGAGGGGTGCATCACTGCCATGCCGCTTTGGGAACATATGGGGCAATGGATTTACAATAACCTCCACGGCTTGTTGCCCGTAATTGGGGGAGCGGTGCTGATCTGCATCGCTCTTTCGGCGGTCTCGCTGGCCATGGGTCTGTCCCTAAAAAAACGTTACCGCAAACTTATGATGGGACGTGAAGACTTTGACCTGGAGGGGTTGATTAACCGGCATGGCGAGCTTATCGAGGAAGCCCTTCAACAACAGCGGCGGACCGCAGCACGCTTAGAAGAAATTGAAGAAAGGCTTCAACTGGCGGTAGCCGGTGTAGGCATGGTTCGTTATAACGCTTTCCAGGACACTGGAAGCGACCTTAGCTTCTCTCTGGCTTTGCTGGACCGCAACCTGAACGGAGTGGTTGTGACCAGTCTTTTCGGGCGGGAAGAGAGCAGATGTTACGGCAAGATTGTCAAGCGGGGAAAGTCAATTCATTTTCTCAGCGAGGAAGAAATACAAGCTCTTGAAGAGGCCCGGCGAAGGGTGGAAACCCGGAAACGGCGGCGGAAACGGTAAGCCTCTTTGAAGGTGGGGGAGAAAGTGCAGAAGCGAAAACGCTACTTTACGATCATGATTGTGCCTCATTCATCAGAGGAAGCCACTTACAGCTTCCGGCTGCCCCTGTTTGTGGGCCAGCTGGTCGTCGCCCTCCTGGTGATAGGGATGGCTGCATTTTTTATTCTCGCCTACACATACCGCAATGCTCTCCAGGATGCCGAAGAGTTGCGCATCTTGCGGCAGGCCAACCAGGCCCAGCAGGATGAGATTAACACCTTTGCCAGCATAACCCAGCAACTGCTCGATCAGGTCGCGCAGATCGAAGAGATTATCGAAGAGATTTTGGGGGAGTTGGCCGAGACGGTAGGCATCAAACAGGAGCAGCAAGAAGACGGGGCCGGCTCCAGTGGTGAAACCTCTTCCGAAGAGGTGCGGCTGCACGCTTCACGTTCAGACCAGGACCGGGTTCTTGACCGGGTGGCAGACAACCTCTACATATTGCAGAGCCTGGTTCCGGAAAAAACCGACACCCTGGAGTTATTGAAGGGTGAAGTTGATGAGTATATCCGCCGCCTGGCGGCAACACCTTCAATCTGGCCTACCCGGGGCCGGATCAGTTCGGGATTTGGGATGCGCCGCAATCCATTCGGGGGTGGCAGCCAGTTTCATTACGGCATCGATATTGCCGGGACACACGGCACGCCTGTTTATGCCACAGCGAACGGGC